>TARA_R110000744_G_scaffold235180_2_pt1 | contig 32611 bp, 15 predicted proteins | sample TARA_R110000744 | Tara Oceans TARA_R110000744 (sample SAMEA4398083) | marine metagenome | biome: Polar Biome; feature: [DCM] deep chlorophyll maximum layer (ENVO:01000326); material: water (ENVO:00002006), including particulate matter (ENVO:01000060) such as... | depth 36 m | reverse complement strand
ATTGGTTTTCCAATCCCATATTTCTAATTTCTTAGATTTTTCATTGTAGAAAAGTTGGTCAATCATTCCCGTAACACCCCATTCAACATCACCAACCACTACCTCCGCTCTTACTGGTATTAACCTACCAAATGATTTATCATAAAATTCTTTAAACATTACTTGTAGAGTTGTGACAGCTTCCTTACAGGTTAACATGTTCTCTACACTGCCTAATATTTCGGTTATTTTATGTTCTGGGAATGGGAATAATTTATTAGTTAAAAAATTTTCTGCATATTCATGAAAAGCGGAGCCTTTTTCACATGAAAAGTCTGATTTATATTTCCATTCTTTTAATATTTCTTCTTTAGTAATCCCTCTTTCATCTGCTTTTTTTTGTGACCAATATTCTTTATCAAAAGGATGTTTATAGTCAGATAAGATTCCTGTTACCGATTTTGTTTTAACCCCATTTAAATAATAGATATGTTCTTTATCATGAAACTTAATATTATTAAATTTAGCTAATTCTTTTGTTATCTTCATAATAGTTGTATTTTTTTTAAACTTTCTACCCCACCTAAGTCACCAATATCTTTATCTTTAGGTGGTTTAGTTAACCATATTTTATTTGTGAGTCTTCCTCCGTCTAACTTTCTATATAGTTTCTTAGCGTCTTCCCAAGCATCCCCATCTAAACATATTATAATATTTTTTTTAGCGTTATCATATAATTTACCCCATAATTTATCACTAACACTTTTACCTAAAACTGGGATAGAATTATCAACAAAGACCATATCAAAAACCCCTTCAACCAAATATATATCTTTTTCCCAATTTATTAAATGCTCATTAAAAATTATTTTATCTTTTTCAGCTTCTGGATTTTTATATTTGTTTTTATGCCCAACATAAGACCTAGAAACAAAATAATTAATTTCACCTTTATTATCAAAAGATGGTACAATTATCCTACCCCTATATTTTCCTTCTGTGGTGTAACCAATAGAATATTTTATAATCATTTCATTTGTTACGTTCCTTTTGAGTAGATAATTATAAGCTTCTTTATACGGTATAGTTAATTTATTTGCTTTAGTAAATGAGATGTATTCTTTTGGTAGTCTTACGTCTTCGTATTTTTTTATGGTTTTTTTTATGAAGTCCCCACCTATTAATTCCCAAGTGGATTTATGTCTTTTATTACCCCACTTTAAAAATAATTTATTTAAAGAACCGTGAGTGTTATAAACTTCTGAACAAGCCCAACACTTATAAACACCCAGTGCGTAATTAACTTCAAAATTACCCTTACCATCCCCATTATCTAAACCCTTAATGTCATAAGAACAAACTGGACAATCAAACGATATCTGGGAGTTATTTGGGTAGTGTGAGTTTATTTCACCTAAAACTTCTTGTAATAATTCTAATAATAGTGGGGAGTCATCCATAGATACAAAGGTATGGAATTTTTAAACACTAATCAATTACCAAATTGTTTTTTGTTTCATTTGGCCTAGAACACATGTGTAAGCATCTGACATGTCGTAATTTTCTTTTTTTAATGTATTATTTCTAGTATAAACCCAAGTAAGATGAGACTCTTTATCTGAAACTTTTTGCCATATAATATGTTTTTTATCACAACCTTTACTATATCCCCCAAATAAAACTTTTTTACCTTTTTTATTTTCAGTAAATAAGTCTGGAAAAGCGAATTTTCTAGAGTCGTATGTAGATATAAATTCTGGTATGATACCTAAAACTTCGTATATAACTCTAGTTATGAAAGAATTATACCTAATTAATGTTGCTACCGTTCTAACATTATTAGAACTGATTAATGGTTCCTCAATTATTACATTAGTGATTCCAAATTTTTGGTAGTCGATAAGTTTTTCTTTAAATTGATTTGCTTTGGCCATCATCTCTTCAATTTTATTTTCTATCTTGGGTGTGATTTTCGGAGAGAAGTGTGTCAATTCCAAAAGTTCCTTTTTCTCTATATCAAAAAGTGCCCAACCTATAGTCTTAGTAGATATGTCTAAACCAAGTACTTTTGGTCTTTTTCCAATTTTAGTCATGTACTAAATATTAGAATTTTAATTTTAAAGTCAAGTTTACTGGTGTATTCTTTGTCTTCTTTATAGGTCTATCTGGTTTAGCTATAGCTAATAATCTATCTTGTCCATCATATAACCCTATTTCTGTTATATATGATGAAGATATATCTGATAAGTCCCATATTTGATTGACGTCACCAAAAGGTGTTTTAAATTGTATTCCAGTATCCTCACCACCAGCACCATAGTTTGGTGCCTCAGAACTAGCTGCTGTTTGATTTTCTGTTATATAAAATTCACCTGAGTCAGCGACAATATTAATTGATAGTATCCATTCTTTTTCAAAGGAATAGTAACTACAAGAAGCGGAAGTGGCCCCAGTAAAATGTACCTGTGTAAATGCTGAAGAGCTACCACCATATGTCTGAGAACCACCACTGGATGCTCCAGAAAACATAAATCCTGGTAATGCAACGTTATTAGTGGTTAAAGCTGAACTACTTAAAACAATAAACCCTTTATCTAAATAACAAATCCCTACTGGTTTATCATTAGTTTGTGCGTAAGCTTTTGGTGTGTTACTACTAGATATGGTATTACCAAATCTAAAATTATCGGTACCAGCACCTACATACCCATTAGGTGTTAACCCTTCTTGCCATCCATTTGACCAACTAGTGATTGTTGTGTTGGAGGCTGATAGTGTTGGTCCTCCCATTTCATCACAAAATAAAAAAGCTACATTAGAAGATGGTATTCCAGGTCTACCTACCAGATTTCCCGATATGATTGGGTTTCCAAAATATTCTGCTTGGCTAGAGTTATCTGAAGATGTAGGTATTGGTTCATAATATGAACTATACATGTCATATGTTCCACCACTATTATTTGGGATTACTAGTTTTATAGTCCTTCCATCTATAAGTTCCCCATAAGTATTATTAGGTATGTCTACGACTATAATGTCCGCGACATTTAAACCACTCATACCAGTATTTACCCAACTAGAAGTATAGTTAGTTGTCTGGGCGGAATTAGTTGGTAGATTAAATGACGTATACAAATTAGAGAATGCTCTACCATTGGTGGCACTTCTTTGTACAGCGGTAAATGTTAAATTTGTCCCACTTATTGTATTCCATCCGGTACCTGCACTGAAAGGAACTATAACAGCTTCTATAGTTTTTTGATTTGTTTGTATTTTCTTTAATTTTCCCATTTTAATACCATTGTTTATAATTATTTGAGTTAGGACGTGTGTCTAAACTTAAGGACGCTCTACCAACAAAGTAAAGTTTTACCATATGAAAAGGACTAGCGTCGGTTGTAGCGTTATCATTTTGTTGGGTTCCTGGGAAAACTTTTGTATTTGTGAGTTGTGTGTTTCCTGGATAATCCGTAAACATAACCTTTCCTTTATCCGGTGGACTGACCACAGATATATATTTAGAGGCTTTATATTGTGCTCCATATTCACCTGGTGTACCAAAAAACTCTAAACCACTTTGTGCTTTCATATAATCCACAAATCTATTTCTTCCACCAGGTACTGTTTGTGTGTCAAAATAAAGTGGTGGTATTCTTTTTGAGTTTTTACTATTCTCAGTAAAATTACTGTTTTTTCTATACCAATTTAATGCATTTATATTCATATTTTTTTATATTTGTTGACCACTTATTAATTTTCTAAATAGAGCTTTCCCTCCACTAGTCTGCCAAGCATATGTAGATGCACTAACAGACCCGTGTCCTCTTGGGTCTTGTGAGTACGAACTTTGGTCAGCTCCAGCTTCACCATAAAACCTGATTGTTGAGTTATCAAAAATCCTATAGTAATTTTGTGACATTAGGTTGTTATAGGATATTGATTGTTTTACCGCATCTTTATTAAATTTAAACCTTACTGTTACTTTACATGGGGTTGCGTTAGGTGAATCTAAAGAATATACATTCCAAGTAATAGGTATTGATATGTTATAGGAACTTATACCTGTACCACTTAAACCACCCTTAAATCCACCAGTGTACGTATCTGTTTTCCAAAAGCTATTTAATTGTCCAGCGACATTAAGAAAAATATCATCACTCATTTTCATCATTCTAGTACCTAACGTGTAGTATGGTTCTTGCTGTGCAACAACTTTATTAGCTTCTATTCTGTTGCCATTATCACGTGATGGATAAATATTAAAATAAGGTGCTCCTGATTTGTATCCTTGTTGAGATTGTACCCAATTAGATGTATATTCTAACCCACCAACTAAAAGACCGTATGTATCTGATGGGTGTGTTGTTGTGGTTATATTTATCCCCTTTGCTTCTTGGTTATTGATGTTAACATACTCCCCTTGATTCTTTGTTAATCTTTTAAGTTTTATTGGGTAATACGTTGGACTTAATTCACTTGTTGCTACATTTAGAACTAGTCTTGCGGATGTAATAGTTGTGTTTATATTAGAGTATCCATTTGCCCCTAGTTGGGTGTTGTCAGTACTCAAACTATTTTCCATATCTACAGAGGTTACGAACCCAACAAACACATTTTTAATGTTATCCACTTGTGTAGACCACCCATCCATCATACTAGTCATATTAAACATTGGGTAGGATTCACCATTTTGATTCCACACATTTATCCCACCACTATTTAAATAACCAACATCAAACGCTGCAAAACCTATCCCAGCATTTCCAGCTCCCTTAACATACCTACTATTGTTTGAGTTGATTCCTGGTGAGAATACCATTGAGAAGGGAGAAGCTATTTTTGTACCTTTTAGGTTGGTATTGGAGAAGTCTATCCCAGTGTGTTCCCCTCTACCCATAAATGCTCCACCAGCTAAAGCTAATGCATTATAATACGAATCGTCTTTTTGTGGGACTAATTTAACATTTTCACTTTTTAATGTTGTTCCATTATACACTTTAACACTATCCCAGAAATCTAAATACTGACCTATCCCATGCTCACTTAAATCATTTAATAAATTTAAGTATTCTTTATTAGTTTTTACGTTTAAAACGTCATTATAATAATTACTTACAGATTCACTTACCCCAGTAGGGTCACTAGAAAGTATGTCTTTGTGGTCATCTATATACCTTAAACTTAATAGTTTATTTAACACAAAATAGTCGTGTAAGTACACGTCTATCTCTACATTATCTCTATAGTGTTTTACCAAGTTATCATTTCCCCTAAACCCTACAGCGACATAGGTTTTTGGACTGGAAATAATTTTATTGTTTTGTGGTGTACTCCAAACAAAGTTATTTAACTTATATCCGTTGTTTACGGCTTGTCTAAAATTTGTTAAATTACCAGTTACATTTGGTAGGTATCCCAATTGTGCAGAATCATTACTAGTATTTGTAGTATCTGCGTGTATTTGTGTATTCCTATAATCTATATCACCATCAGAAATACCAAATTTATCAAATAAATCCATAACCTGAGTTCCAGTGTTTAGCATTTTATTACGCCCCTCATCAGTTAGAGTTAACCTCAATGTTATAGTGGTTGCACTATCTATATATCCCATATTATTATCCTATTATTATATAATTATCTTGTTAATTGATTTCTGTTATATTTTAAACACATTTTAAACAGTCCCCATTACAAGGTGAGTTATTTCCTAAATGTTCACAAAGCAAACAAAAAACTTCTTTATCTGAACAAAAATTATTTATGTCTATATTATTAAATTTCATACATTCCATAAAACTATTTAAATCTAATATATCTACCTTACCATCACCATTAAAATCCCCCATTAACTCGTTACCTTCATAATTGTTTGCTCCTACAAAATTTAACATGGTTTTTAAATCTACAATATCTATTTGTCCATCCATATTAAAATCTGCACATGTTATGCAATATGATGGGTAATATTTAGTTACGTTTTTACCTATTGTCCAACAACTACTATACATTCCACTTTCTGGGTTATCTATTTGTCCGTATTTCGGTGGTGGTGTATACGTATGCCATAAAGTAGAGTTTCCTGGATTGACCCCTAAGGATGTATCATAAAATCTCACCACCCCATTTTTTATATCACATCGTGGACCCACCATTACCGAAGTTGTGGTTCCGTAGGTTGTGGATAATGTTGTGGGTTCTCCACCCCTTAAATCTGGTAAATCATAAAAACAAGAACCTGTAAGTGCACTTAATGTTGTTTGATTGACACAATTACCGTCACCCACAAATCTTCTATAGTCTATATCAGAATCCGATAACCCAAATTTATCTATAGCACTAAAAAACCCACCAGTACTTAACACACTTTTGCCATAATCTGACAAATACATTCTAAATGTATTGCCCGATAAAGTATTATTATGTATATTTAAATAACCCATTAAAAATCAATAGCTATTACAAATTGTTGGGTCCCAGTACGTTTTACTGGATTTTGAAATTTTGCTATAGCCATTAAATCTGGGAATCCATTTTCATTATCAAATAACCCAACCTCTGTTAATAGAGGTGAAGTTATAGTATTATTATTGTTATTATAGTTTGTCCATGTTGGATTGGTTGATGTCACAAATTCGTTAGTACCTAATTGTACAACATGTTTCATTTCGTAGATAGTTGCCATTATATCTGTTTCTATCGTACCATATAAAAAGTATTCATCACCAAACTGTAGTTGTTCACTACCTAAACCTGTTTGTGGGATAGATATGTAATTGTTTAATGTATAAGCTGTAAGTGCTGAATAACAACATAAACAACTAGCGTCAAAATCGTTACCCGTTAAATTAAAAGTCTTATTAATTAGGTTAGATGCTTGTATTTTACTACCAACAACGTGATTTGGTATCTCATTGGTTACGGTTTTATATTCCCAAGCGGTTGGTAGGACTTCCCCTCCATTTGGTACCACCTGTGTAAGTAGGTGTAATCCATCCGCTTCAAATCCAGTACCTCCAGCTGTAAAGTCTCTTAAATATGGAAATTCCGGGCCAAAAGTTATCGCTAAGTCAAATTGGTCTTCACCTGGAGATAATGTTTCATGAACATAGTAGTTACAATGTAGCCCGGTTGTCATACCTGTGCCGTTTGTAAAGAAATAAGTAACATATAATGTATCTCCCACACTTTGTAAAACACCACTGGTACACCCTGTACTGTCACAGGTACCAGCAGGTAATTTGTTTGTTTTAGGTGCTGGTAATGTCCAACTTCTATTTGATTTGTACGACATTGCTGTTAACAATTCTTCATCGTCAATTACTAACATTTTGTAATCTGGAAATACTTTACCTACCCTGTTTGGTGTGGTCCCACTTCCTGCGTTATCGTCCCATAGTGTGTAATACCTAAGACCATCATCATTCATATTAATATTTAAGTTAGATTGCATAATATTAGGCTGTGTTGGGAAAACATTGTACCCAGGTGGGTCCACATAGAACGTTTGTCCTAATTCAGTTTCATTACCAGCCCCAGTACCTGTACCTGAACCATTAGAACTCTTTTTATGCCACATTAACCATGGTAGATGTAATTTAAAGTTTTTAGCTTCTCCGATAGTGGTTAGAGGGTTATATCCTTGTGGTTTTAATGCAAATTTCTCCCCATAAAAATCAGTTGTGGTATTGTTAGTGTAGTGAATAAATCCTGCACATTTTTGTTGGGATGGTAGTACTGTCCTAACATTGTTAAAGGAATCATAATACCAGGTACCCCAACTAACACCGTTATATGTGTCAGTTTTAACATCACCAAAGAAAGTTTGTCCATTATCACTTTCTAACCCAAAATATTCTTTTGACCCACAATACCCACTAGAACCATAATATTGTGCACTTTCGTATGATGGTGTGGTTACCCCCGCTACGGTGTGGGTCCAATTAATATTCATATTCCATATTTTTACATCTGTAGCTGAAGCACTTGAGCAATTATTAAACGATAGTGTATCATCACACCAATCAGAAGTGGTAGCTGCGGTATTGTAAATACTAGAGGTAGTTAAAGGATTTGCGGAAAAAGAAGGATACACCTTAATATACATACAAACACCAGTAAAAGCAGAATACGTAGTGGTGTCTGAAGAATAATTAGGTAAAACCCTATCAACAGTTAAAGTTAAAGAAGCATTTGTTTGTGCACTATTACTATTACCACCCAGTACTTGATAAAACAGTGTTGGGGATGCTGCTGTATAATTTAATTGTGAACAGTTTGTCCCACTATAACCATAAGTGATAGAAAGTAGGTCACCAACCACTGGTGTATAATTTTGTGTACTACAAGTTGCACTTACTATAGCTAAGGTGGTGGTTCCAGTTAAAGCTGAGAAACAAGTTGTCCAGTTAGATGATAAAGTATAACTACTACCAGTATTTGCTGAAAAATATGTATATGCTCCTACTAATTCTTGAGCTGAACTTTGTAACGGAACCTCAAAGAACCCTCTTGCTGTAGCTGTATTGAATACTTCTTCGTGGGTATGTTGGGCTATAGTTGGTCCAAATGTATCCCCACTAGCGATACCACCATTTAGTGGGTATTTTACATGTCCTTTATTTTTTTCTGGTAACGGTAATAAATTTTGTGCATTATGTTCTGCTTGTAATATATTAATACCACTACTTAATTGTGTTGGTAATGTACTGTAACAATCATAACACATTTCACTGTCTCCTAGTTGGAATAGACTTATATTTAATTTTCCTTCTGATAGTTTTTTTCTACCAGCGTCTGTTAGTCTAGCTACAATAGCTCCTTGTGTACTGTTTTTAATTATGTAACTCATATTTTTCTTTATTTATAAATACATTTTATATCACTTTATGGTGAATGGAACACATCATTAGTTATTTCAAACCCAACAGTACCTGTTGATGACTCTGTGATTGTGTTTTCTCCATTCATTAGTGGATAGTATCTTCTTATCAATATTTTATAGGAATAGTTTCCTGGTGCAGGTGGGTTTAACTGAAACTGGTTTAATAATGTCCCAGTAACCTCTACGTCATTTATTTGTTGTAATTGTTCTATAATATTTCCACCACTATCAAACATCCGTAAAATAACTTCATCTTTTAAGTTATTTCCTTTGTAGTACGATACCGGTACTACTGGTTTTTTAGTTGTAGAAAATTGTATTACTTGGTATATGGTTCTATAGAAAAGACTTATCGTATCACCTGATTGGTAATTAGATGTACCTAATAGTAGTTGCATTTTTGTATCTCCGGCTTTCCTATAATCCGTATCATTTACCTGGGTTATTCCATTTATAGAAACCACCACAGCACCCACAGATTGTTTATCTAAATTAATATAGTAATATCCATTTTCTGAATATATTGTTTCAGCACTAGATGTAGAAACTGGGTTAGGAATTGTTAGGTTTTGGGTGTAGGAACCTCCAGCGGCATCATACACAAATTGTAGTGTGTCACCATTTCTAACTGTTTCAGGAAAAAATATACAAGCTCTAGAAGTGGTTAAATATCTATAATCACCTGTAGGCCCAGTAGATGTGGAAGCACTAACTCCTGGTGTCAAAATAACACCATTTGCTGTTACTAGTGGTCTAGACGCACTATTTGTTTGTAGAGTATATACATAAGTGTAATCACTGTAGGTACTAGCGGTTATGTCGGGCATGTCTGATATAGTAACTCTTTCTGTTTTTAGTGATGGTGAGTATGTTGGTGTTGCAAAGTTATCAAATTTTAGATTTGGTACCGGTGGGTTAGATAAAAGTACCATATAAAAATCTGTGTTATTATTTACTTGACTATTAGGGGGGTATTGAGCTGTGTCAACCCAAACATCAGAATTTTTATCTTTAAATAAATAACTTAATCGTACTATGTATTGCCACGACATATTAATGTCGAACCCATTAAAAGGTAAATACGTTTGTGCACTAAAGATAGTACTTTTAATTCCTTGGTCTAAATAAGATGGTAATGTATCAAAAATTGCTTCATAAACTGGAACTGTAGCTACCTCATCAGTTTCATGTAAATAAGGATATATCCTAAATTTTGGGTACATATTGCCAAACGCTATATCTGAATTGTCCCCACCAAAATAAAAATCCACATTTTTACCGTAACCACAAGGGTCTCCATCACAAATACTCCAACAACCACCGTCTATACATAAACGTCTATCATAATCCGCTGTATTATAAATTTGTAATCTAGGTTGCCCACCTTTAGTTTGTGTTAATTTATCTTTTGGTGAACTTAGTCCCGTTATGGTAACTGATGGTTCAGGCATAGTTTGTAAACTAACTTTAACCCTAGGTGATACTTGTGGTACCCCTGGTTCACTACTATTATATTTTGTTGTTGGTTTATTTTTTATAATATTGGTGGTGGTTCCAGTTGTTGCGGTAATTTCTATAGTATTACTAGGTCCGTCTTCTTGACCACACCTAGGCGTGGTTATAACGGACTCAACTGGGTCACCACTAAATTGCATATGGTACCATCCTGATTCTGGTACCGACGTTTCTTCAAACCCTATATTTTTAGACCCTAAATATTTACATAAACTGTATTCATCTGCCCAAACTGGGGCACCCGATGTATTTCCGGACCATGTACTTTTATCTAGTAAGTTAAACTCTATATCGTAAGCTGGATTATACGGGTTAGAGTCTGTCAATCCTTTTGTTTTACCCGCAGTAACACTTGTTCCCATAGTATCAGTTATTTGTATATTGAACTGTTCCCCTACAATACCGGAACGAATTACTTTAACTCTTATAGCCCCAACATTATCCCATTGGGTCTGTCCACTAAATGGGGACTTTGTGCCACTATTCCTAATTACTGTGGTGTACCCATAATTAGGGTTAGAGATACTACTACAACCGTTATTGGTTATCCCACTTAACCCATCATCCCAACAATCCATAAACTCACTTATAGGTGTTTTATTAAATCCGTAAGCACTCTGATTTTTGTTATTGTTTACAAATATACTACCATTTGGGATGAACTGGAGTGATAGTGTGTGGGTCACACCTGTTGGCCCGTATTTACCATATGTATCTCTAAAAGATGCTAAAATTAAAGACATGGTTGAGGTATCGTTAGATAACGATGAAAGAGATGTTTGCCAAGTATAGTTGTTGTAAGAACATAAACTAACCATACCTATTGATTGGGTTCCGTTTGCTCCTGTACCACAGAAAAACTTATCTTGGGACCCGGTTAGTATTGAGTTGGCCGCAATTACAACATTACTTTCATTTATTGTAATATCCGTACTTAGTACATTAGTTGTCGTTACCCCATATGTAGCACCAGTTAATGTTTCTGTGGCTATAGGACTACCTTCATGACCATAATCTTCTCTGGGGTCATAGGTAACCCAAGCTATATTAGAATCTCTGGTTGGGTAATTTATTACCATTTTATTAATTGCTGTATTATAATAAAAACATCCTATGTTTGCGTTAAGAGCTGGATTTATAGTGTCAGGTCCTAGGTTGGTTCCTTCGGTCATAGTCATTGCTGTTGCACCTAAGTACCAAGTATTACTAGAGTTGGTTTTCCTAGTGTCGGTCGCTCCAGTATAAAACCAACAATAGGGGTCGTCAACATAAATTTCTCCGTTACCCCCTAAACCAGTTTCAAAATATCTAGTACCACCACCATATGGTGCAGGTCCCCAACCAGCTTGAAAAAATATGGTACTATCTGCGTTTGGCACTATTTTCTTCCACTTATTAAATAAACTTGTAGCGTTTATCGTCCATCCTCTATAAACACCACCGTCATTATAATCGTAAGAAGTGCACCCAGTATTATCAGGTGAAGTAGTGGTGTTTAATGGTGAATCTTCAATAACACTTAAAGAATACATACCATTTTCTATACCCGTAAAAGTATGTTGTGTATCAGCACTAGTCCCATAATGGGTATTAACTAAGTCACCGTCTTTACGTAATTCGTATTTATAACTCAAGGTTTTAGTTTCAGAAGAAATAACAGTTATTTCCCCTAGTTTGTTTGGGTCTAGAATGCAACTACTGTCAGTTAGTGAAGCTGAAATTTGTGGTACAGTAAAAGCACTTAAAGAAATAAGTGTACTACCTGTCCCACCAGTAACGTCAGTTATTGATGCCAAATAGTTACCACTACACAAATTTATAATATCCCAAGTAGTAGCACTAAATCCAGTATCTGCTGACCAACTAACAATATATGGGGCTGTACCACCAGATGCTTGTGTATTTAAAATGGCACCAGCACAAGTACCACTTAACGTACTTGTTAATATAAACCCACTTATATTTATACTACCTGAAGATGTTGTTGACATTTATTTTAAGTTTATTTTCCCACATGTTATGTTGTCTGATATACATTTTCCAAATTCCTGACACCAATAATAACCTTTTTTACATATACCACCTACTTCTTGAATCGGCTGAGCTAACACACCTACTTTTGTTTCCACTTTATCGTTTGGTATAACCGTCTTACCCATTTCATCTTCTGGGTCTTTTGGTTCTACTGGTTTTCCTTCGTTAACTATAATGGATTTACAGTATTTTCCACATTCTTCTATGTTCTTGTACATCCCACCTACAGATAGTCTACATATACCCTCCACACAAGAATATAGTGTCAATTCTGGTGGTGGTGGGGGTGGTGGTCCTACTGGTGGTACTATTGGTCTTTCACAACATTCTATCGAATATGTTTCTGGTGTTCTATCAATAACTGAACCGTTACCACACGGACACCCCTCAAATGATGTTATTGTTGTGCCGCCTCCACCCATACTAACTCCGCCTCCTCTTGGTCCTCCGCCTCCTCTACCTTCTCCATCTCCACCTCTACCTTCACTTTCAGGTGGACTTGGTGGTGGACTTGGTGGTCTTGTCCCACTATCATTTCCTTTGTCTATAGGTTCTGGCACATTTCCTTTAGTTTTAGTTATAATACCAGTATCTACTTGTGGTAAATAGGTATTTTGGCCTTTACAACTACCTAAAACTACTGGGGTACAATTAGTATGTAAACTTTTACAATAGTTATTTGCCTTTTCTATACATCCTTGACAATTGGTTACTTCTAAATCTGTTAATTCATTGCTTATCCCATATATAGGGTCTAATTTTAATTGTTCTGCTAATAGTTGTCCACACTTACAATAATACTGACATTTATTAGATTGTGTAGTAAATTTGGTTGGTTTACTTTTATTGTTTGCTCCCGCAACAATTGTAACTTCTTTACCACCTATACTTATTTTTGAACCATCACTAGTTAATTTCCATTTATCTGGGGTTGTTTTATGTAAAATATCATAAGCAGTTAATATTTTTGTTCTTGAGCATGGCATATAGAAATTACAGTCTATTGTAACAATTATATAGTTACTGACCTCACCACCAAAATAATTTTTAAATACGTTTTTAATAACGTAGGATTGGGCTAATTGTGGGAATTTATATATACAAGTAGGGTTATCCTCACTGTTATGTATTGGTAGGTAGAAACAAAATACCCCATTTTTTTTCATTGTGGTCATCTTACCATTACTTTGTGGAGCTAATATATAATCTTTTATCGTATTAGACTCTATCAACCTTTGCCACCCATTAGTCATTTTATTACTTTTAATATTCCATATTAACTTTTGGTCTTTTCCGTCTGAGTCTATGAATACCTGATTTTTAAATGTATCATTATCTATAATTGGTGGTTTTATATTACCGCATTTTCTGTCTGACAAGTATAGTGAACCATTTAACCTAGCCACCCCACCTACATCATTATTTGTCATCTTAAATGGTTTTGACGTCTTTGTTTGGTCAAAAAATAAATTTTTATCAACTACCTCGTCCGCTAATCTAATTCCTCTAAACCAGGGGGATTCTATAGGTGTTCCACTGAAATTTAATTTACTTCCAAGATTTGCTACTATGTTTGTTTCACCCGCTAAAGAGTAGTACCCCCCTTTTGAGGTTGTATCCCAATTTCCGTCATACACTAGTTGTATTGTATCACCACTAGCTAGGTTTATGAACCCAGTGTCCACTGTAACTAGAATACTTTTATGGAAAATGGTTGATGATGATACTCCACTTAAAATACATACATTACTACCACTACTAGTCACATCATTAGGACTTACCTCTAAGGTTAAATAATCATCTGCTGAACCATCCTCCTCACACCTTAAAACATCAAAACTTTTTAAAATTGTTTTTGTTGCTCCACTACCTGCTGAGGTTTTTACTATTTTTGTAATGAATGAAAAATCTAAAACACCTGTATTGTCTGGAGTATCGTATTCGTTATCAATTTTATATCTAACACCTGGGTTGTACTTAAATCCAGTGTCTTGTAATACCGTGGTAGTTTCTCCGTTACCGGCTTTTATTATTGATGAGTTAACTAACCTTTTAATTTCGTAATCGTTAACTGGGTAATTGGTTGTAAATGCTGATGGGTATGCGTTTGCGACATATTGACACCATTTTGTGTCTGTATATTTTATGTCTAAATAGGCTTTATACGTAAATCTATACACACCGGAATTCCTAGCGGAAAACGTCATATAGTTATCTGGGTCTGAGTTATTAAACCCAACACTACCACCATTTTCACCATAAACCTCTGAAAAAGCGTAAGGGGTGTAATTTTCTGTTAAGTCACCTATTAACTTTAAATTGTTAGCTCTAACTATATTACTAATAGGTATTACTGTTTGAGCTGAAAATGAAGAAGCACTTATATGTAAATCGTAGGTCTTATTTGGTTCGTTCTCACTAGTAGAGGTAGCGGAAAAAGCAGAATATTGTGGTGTGGTATTATTAAATGTAGAGAAACAAAAATCCGTACTACTATTTTTACCAATCGGTGCATACTGGTATAGTGGAGTCAACAATATCTGTTCTGGACTTTTTTTATCTTTTCCTGTTATAAATCCTATTTTAGGGTCAGAGTGAAAGTACCCACTATAATAATCACCACCAGGTAATATATAGGAGTTATCGTTAGTATATAAAGAATTTTGTGTGCCTTCATTTTTTGCCCCTATTTTTGACTTCTTCTTAGGACATATTGTTATTGTATTTATAAATAAATCTGTATCATATGTAAATCTAACATCATTATATTGGTCTATTGTTGTTCTTTCTACCCATTGGGATATTTTGGTGTATGTTCTTTTTACCGGTTCTTTTATACCGTTAGGGTTCATAACTAGATAACCCTCAATATTCCCTATTTGTTGTTTCTTTAAGCTATCTGTGAAAGCTAATAATTGTTCTTTACTTGAGAATCTTAGTGTTAGACATTTATTGGCAGAAGAAAAAAAGTCGTTGTCTCTAATTTCACTCACCCAATTTAGTGGGTATATTTTTTTACCATGTTTGATTACCCCTCTAGATGCTGTGATGTTACCATCATTATCTACCTCTCTAGAAACATTATAAGGTATTTCTATAATGTTATCGGCACTCAGATTAAATGAAGATAGACTAACATTATTATAATTGTTATTCTGTACCGCATAAACCTCACTACTTATTAGTTGTAAACTATCTGCTTCTGCATTTTGTTTTAATAACTGATTTTTATAATCATACAAAACTTCTTTGGACGCTAAATCATAGCTAGTTAAATTTATATATACATTATCTAATGTAATGTTTTGTGGTTTATTAATAATTGGACACACTGGTTTAATACTTATAACATTACCTTCTATAATACCTTTCTCATCTATACCAACCTTAAACCCTAATGATTTGGTGTATTGCCCTCCGGTTTCCATATATATGTCCATATCAAAAGATATGTTGCTGTTCTTATTTTTATTTATTTGAACTTTTGGTAGTATCATCTGTATCGCATGATTTTTACCATTTATAGTTTTACCAAAATGTCTGATGGCTCCTTGTCCCTCGTTTACACTTCTACCCACACTAGCGTTAAAGTAATTTTTATGAGATAAAAAAGCTCCAAAACTTCTACCTTTAATTTCTTCAAAACCAAATACACCATTACTATTTTTAAAGACCTCCAAAATAATATCAGTACTACTAATACTTAGATTTTGAAAATGATTTTCTAGTGTTAGACTACTAGAATCAAACCTTAAAAATAATCTGCTGTTATTATTATTGTCAACTTCTAATACCGCGTCTACCGCTTTGGTATTGTTGTAAGTTATGGTATAACATCTAGTTTTATTACAATTTTTATTAACACTATAGTATTGTAAATTACCAGAAACAAAGAATTCAAAAACTAGTTTGTCTGATAATTCTCTAAAATCTATTTTAGTTCTATATATTTTATTCTCCATAATTAATATGTTGACGTGCTACCCACATTTATTCTTCCACCACTATTAGGTGTTTGAGGTCTATTTCCACCAGTAGGGGTTTGGGTTGGGGATGTTCCTTGTGTAAGGACATCTGTAGGACCTGGATTATCATTACTAGCTAGAGTATATGTGTTTACCCATTCAATACCTGATAACCCCAATTCTTTAAACCCATTAACACACACAAAATTATCAGTTCCACCTTGCTTTGTAAACATCTGTTTGGATATATACTTTTTTTTATTACTGTGGAATTCGTTAGATAAAAGATTTGTAACGTAACTAACTATTTCACTACCAAATAACTCTCCTTGATTATCGATAGTATAACTATTGGAGTAGGATGATATAGGGTTTGTTGTTACACCACTAATAATATTATTATAATATTTTGTACCAACTAAAGGATTGGCTGGTTGCGGGAATGATATCGGTGTAGTTGAGAATTGTGGGTTATTTGTTCCTGTGTATCCACTTAATGCTATATTTAATTCTCCTGTTGTCGCACTTTGACTTACGGTGCCGGATAAACTAAAACATCTATATACAAATTTATCTCTATGAAATACTGAATTTTGTACTTTTACACCACTTGTCCATAGAGTAGTTGCTGGAACCATCTGTTCTATAATCTTAATCCAGTAATCACCCATTGCTTGAGCATACTCTACCATTTTATTATAGGTATACTGATTATTACTACCACAATTCTTAGTTAAGTAATCAATATACATTTGTTGTAGGGTTGGGTATCCACCAGTTCTACCATCATTTATAGTCATTCTATTCTTTGTGTCGATAAAAAGTCTCCAAAAATACCTATTAAATGTCTTAAAATCATATTTTTTAGCGTCTATTTGTGGGTTTGTAGAGTCCCAGACACCACCAAAATTAGGATATGGTGGTGGTAATGAACCACCACTAAACATACAATTACTTGTTACAGATTGTTGCCAAACATCATAAACCAACGCCTGACCCACATTTAAACTTAAGTCCACATTTTTTACATTTATAACTAATCTTTCATCTGTAGTTTGGTAGTAGGCGTCTCTATTCTTAAATGTAAAATCTCTAGTTTGTAGTCCTGGGTCTTTATACACCCACGATTTCTTATCATCTATAACTCTATTTAACCCAAACCCAAAAGGCATGTGTGGAAATCTCCAAAATCTATCTAAATAAGGTGATTTTACGTCATTAGAATATTTTCCAGCTGTCCAGAACCCCCCCCACGTAAAGTCCACAAACTTTTGTACTATGGTTGGGTTACACCCACTTAGGTTTGAGTTCTCGTTATCTATAACTAACTCTGATTGGTGTTCTTCTGTCCTTTCAAACCATCCCGCTCCTCTTTGGAAAAAATAGTTGTTAGTAACTCTTGGTTGGGTTGGGTACCCCTCTTTAGTTACTGGGTAATCCCCTTGTTCTCCATTTATGTCATATAATTTAAATGGATTTTGTGTTGTAGCTGTTGCGATATACCAACCAGGTAATCCTTGGTTAACTAATACTGGGCTATATTTAATCTTACCACTTGTATACGACCCACCCGATATTGTTGACCATATATAGTCAAATTTGTCCATATTAAATTTTGCGTCAGCTATGACCACATATTCATTAAATTCTATTAGAGCTTCTGGTGCCCCCAATAGACCCAATAAAAATTCTATAGATTTTCTTGTACCTTTGGACTTAAATAGGTAGGACGTATTCATTAATATTCTTCTATATAATTCCACATCTAATTCTGCTGGTGTTTTACCTATACTAGAACCAGAATATTGTGGTGTGGAGACACCTAAAACACCACCTAAAAAAGTATCGTTGTCTAGTGTCGATGGGGTTGACCATCCTAGAGTTTGTGCAAAATTCTTAATTAGTTTATTAGGTATGTTGTTGGTACCTTCGTAAGTAACATTAGTCATATAAGCAATACCGTCTACATAGGTTTTTATATCATCAAAACTTCTTCCATATATCTGAAGTGTTTTTTCTACTTTTTGTCCTGATGTATCAAATTCTTTTAGTACTGGTGAGGTTAAAAATCTAGAAACCAGATTAGTTTTTTCCATATCTAGTTCCTCACCTATATTAGATAGTTCGGTTAAGTACTTGGTGTATTTAGTGGTTGTGATGTCGATATTTATATCATCTTGTAACGGCCATGTCTTATCTACGTAATTATAAAAAGTTTTTCCGAAAGTATTTTCCCCAATAGTGGTGAATGTCGAAGTATATGGTGGTGTTACATCTCTATTCATTAAAAACCCTTCAACACTTTTAAACGTTTTAAATTGTTCTTCTGATTTTTCTATATTTGGTTTTATATAAAATGGTATTGTTGTTGTTGTCGCTGTCCCAAATGGTTTACCCTTAATAACCAATTCAATGTAACTTGTTGATGTGTTTTGGGGTGTTAGGTCTATAATTTTATATTCTTTAGCGTTTACAGTCCCCGTAAAACTGATTGCATAATTTTTAAATTCTTTTGTTAAATTTCTTAGTTTACCTACCGTACCATCAGCTACCTTTACTAGTGTATTAGCGGTATAACCAAACATATCCAAATTATTAATGATTTGCTCTTTACTGACATTACCTTTTATTAGATTTCCGTTGGTGGTGAATTCTATTTCGAATGGGTTGGATATGTAATTAACATTTACTTTAAGTGTGGTTTCTTGTGTCTCACTATCATAGACAATGTTAGTAGCTGTAGTATACCCTGATATATTATTTACGTCTATTCCGTCTACAAAAATTGCTCCTGGGAAAAAATTAACAATATTTTGTGTAGCAACCGACAATCTTTTTTTAAGAGACCCATATAAAACAAGTTTTTTTATGTCGTTAGTGTCATTATTTATAAAAACTTCTAGATTACTATTAAGTAATAATTTAGCGTTTTCAGGGCTAGAAATATTTAAAGATTCTAATGTTATTGGTGCTGAAAAAGATTCTAATGAGTCCGTCAGAGCAGAACTGACAATACTTAAGTTTTGTTGGGATGAGAAAGTACCCATAGTCATCTGTGATGTACCATCGGTAAATTGTAACCCCACTAAACTATCACTAAAAGTGTCTGTCCCTTTATTGGGTGCGGGAGGATATCTGAATCTATTACTAGCCATAATCCTTATTAAACTATTATTTGATTAAATGCTTTACTAAAATCAATATTATTTCCTCTATTTTGTCTAATTTCATATAATTGGTCGTTGAATTCGTCTCTGACTTCATATAAATCATATTGCATATAGAGGTTATTTAATCCGGATAAGTCGTATAAGGTATATATACCATCGTCAATTGACTTGGATTGATTACCATATAACGCTATAGCTAAAGTATCAAAATCATGGTCAACCATTTCTATATCTAGGACTGTTGGATTAAAGAATGTATTAGTTATGATGACATTTTGTCCTGGTGCACCAATAAAAGGTATCGCGTTAGGATTATTTGTTGGGGAACTCGTTGGTGTTAGTGTGCAAAATATTAAGTTGGTTTCTGAATTAGTATAGGTATACCTAGGTGATTGTTGGTTAGGTTGTGAACTAGTAGCTGGTTCTGCTTGACAGAAAAAGTTAGATGTTACTATCCTAAAGAAGTTGGCTCTCTTTTTGGTTACGTCATCTATTTCCATATATTCTATTCTGTAACCCACCAATCCTTGTGCCACAAATCTACCTCTAAATTGTGCTGGTATCGAATTTAAATCAAATACCAATCCCTTTACGTTTGGTAAGGATGATAGTATACCACAATCTACTATAGTTGTTCTAATCTCTATAGGCCTTATATATACCGTATATATCCCCTTTTTAGAAAACACACTAGATGGTAAATTTAAATTATATAACCCACCTAATACTTCCGTACCACTTACACCACCTGTAGCTAATCCATGTGTTATTGGTGATAGTACAGCTGTGGAGGGAAGCTCGTTAACCGAAAATGGTTGTGTAGCGTCTCTACTAGGCGTATAGTGATAGATTATCTGTATATCTTGTACTGATACGTCTGCTGGTCTTTTTATTCCATATGCTCCTAATGCCATCTATATTTGTTTTTCTATTTTATAATACCCGTGTCCATGATACTCTAATTCTCCCATGTTAGGGGTTTGTCCTAATCTTTGTGGTCTTTCAAATACACTAATAACGCCTCTTTCAATAAATATATTTGACCTTGTTTCTGGGCGTTCACATACATTCATTAACACTTCTTCTTTTGTTAGTGGTACAATACAACCAGTTACTTTTACAATATTAAATGCCATAAGTTATTTTATAATAAATATCGGACTCTTAATTTATATTGTTCATTTTATTAACGTTCAGTTAAATTTATTCTACTAACCACACACTTACACTTACCCCAACTCCATTGGTACCCTATTGCACACGATTCTGTTTGTATACAAGGAGCTTCTATTAACTCCACTGGACCATCATCATCATGTGGGTCATCAGGACCAACACCACAGCAGGAACCCCATTGTTGGCAGAAGTCGTAGCAAGAGTTACCAGGAACCGAACCCGCATTTCCTGGGCCGCATTTCCCACAACAACTACTAGCTGGCATATCCCTACATGGGTCGTTTGATGTGCGGCAGTTAACTTCTACTTCACCAACAGGACATTCACATGTTGGGTGGTTTAGTGTTAGTTGTGTCACATAACCATTACTATCTTTACAGCATTTTACACAAGTATCTGGTAGTCCCGTACAATCTTCCCCATCTACATCCACACCACAATTCTTCCATTGGAACCCAAAATTAGCAACTAGTTGGTTTCCTGTTACATTACATGGAATATTACTTATTTCTGGTAAAGCGTTTGATTTGTTTGATTGTGGTACACAACAATAACAACAGTTCTGACCACTAGGTTTTACTAAACAATCATTACTATAGTAATTTGAATTATTTATCCATGGTTTATAGGTTATGGGACCTGTTAGGTCGTTAGCTAAGGTAATAGCACATTTACCACAATCCCCATTATCACCACATTCGTTACCGTCATTATCAAACCCACACTCCATCCACATACCACCACCAATATTTTGACCTAGCGTTAGTGATGGTTGGTTACCCATTGCACATCTAGGTGGTGCACTCATTTTAGCGGATGATTCATTAGGGTGGTCTGAACCATCGTTATTTGATATGTTAGGTATTATACCCCAATTAACACAACAATAACAACAATCATTGTATGGGTCCACCAAACAATTATTTATGGGGTAATTAGTTATTGAATTATAGGTTCCCGTAAATACGGTTGGTCCTGTTAAGTATTGAGCCAATGCAGAATCACAATCCTCACAACCAGTAATTGGTGGTGAACAAATTGCTACGCACATCGCATAACTTCCGTATTGCCCTAATCCTGTTCCTGGGTCAGAACAAACTCCATTGTAACAATCCCATGAGGGGGTTACAATTATTGGACTGCAACAATTTTGACCGTAGTCATTTTGACAAAGGGTAATGTTAGCGTAACAACCACCACCTGGTGCAAAACATGTAGCATCTACTAGGCATTCACATTCATCGTCACCCCAATCAAAACATCTATAATATGTTTCTGGCCCACAACATGAATTTAGGTCCGTTTGGCAGTCACCTATGTTTAGGTAACCACTTAGTGCTGTTGCGTCAAATATACAACTACAAACTGCTCCTATGTCACAGACCCAAAACCCTGCTGGAGGTACAAAACAACACGTAGTTTGACTTGCTTGACATGATGGTAGGTTTGGAAAACCGATGGTAGCTGTTGGGTCCCACACACAATTACAATTACCATCACACACAAATGCTCCTGGTGGTGGTGGTAGTGAACAACAGTTATTTGGGTAGTCATTTTCACAATCAAGTTTATTATCATAAATCCCGGTTGCACTTGGTAGACATTCACATTCATTGTCCCCCCAATCAAAACATTCCCATTTTGGTATCGGTTGGGAATAACAGCAGAAATTAGGGTCGTTTTCACAACTAATAGAATCAATAAATGAATTAGGTGCAACAGCTGCTGAATTTTGTACACACGTACAGTCGGACACACAACATGATTCTACATTAAATCTATCACAATTAACAAATGAAAGTGCTCCACCAACTTCAGAATAACACCCATTAGGCATTGAAGCGGTACTTCCTAAAGAATTACCTATAATATGAGCTATAGTACCATAGTCACACTGATACCCTTGGAACACCCCATAGGCTGATGGGTTTAATCCTGAATTTAACTGATTTGCTGGAGCTCCTAACGCTACCGCAGTATCAATATAATCTTTAAGTGTGTAGAATGTTTGTACTGACCCAGCTATAGCGTCTAATATTAAATTATTCATACCATTTCCTTTTACGTACTGATAGTCATTGTTTGGGTGTCGACAACATGTAGTCCCTTGTAATGCTGGTGGACACTCTAACTGCCATTTTGCCCATTTAAAATTACTAAAGTCCGCATTTATACCATATGATGCTATAACAGTTTCATAACCCCAAACATTAGTAGGGTAAGCGAGATTATAATACGCCATCTCGTTGGTGATGTATATCATATCCCAACCTATATTTACTAGATTCTGAGATTCATTTGAATCCATTATCGGGGTAGTTACACACGAATCTGTATAATTACTAGGTGTAAAGCTTTGGACACATTCCCATGGTATTGGTATGTGACAACAGGTTGTAACATCGTTTTCACAAGTTAGTTGGTCTGGGTACCCAGAAAGTGCTGCTGGGTCAAATATACAACTACAAACTGCTCCTACATCACATACATAATATCCTGTAGTAGCAGATTCACAACATGGGTGAGCACCAGGACCAAAGGAATCAATAACATCTTGGCAATCTTGTTCTGTATTATACTGACCTCCATTTCCAATCACACTGTTACAATAACACGGTGATGTTGTACAAGTACAATAATTAGGGTCTGCGTAGTCGTACCCACCAGTAATTAGAGTATTAGAAACGCCGTATGTTGAGGCCCATGCGGTCCAATTTGAAGATTCATTATTTGATTGTCCACAATGAGTTTGATATGCTGCCCAATTTTCTGGGTGTGTATTGGATAGGCTTAGTCCTAGTATTCCTAAAGTTGTTGCTTGGTTTACGAAATCAGCGTAGGAAGTTGTGGATAGCCCCCCACCAGGAATTGCTGCGTCTGCTATTGGGTCATCATTACAACTTTTTATCTTCAACCCAACACTCATCCACATACCACCATATGATGTAACACAAGGACTATTACCATTAGTTTCAACTCTCATCCCACTATGTGGTGTTGATTGTAACCCGTTTGCTGTGATGGCTATATACTGCATGTACGTAGTAAAGTCTGGTATCAGTCCTCCAGCCCACGGTAAAGTAGGGTCTGTAGCACCATCCAAAAATATAAATCCATCACAACTGTTTGTTTCTGTCCCTTCTATACAATTCCAAGTAACAACGTTAACTGGACCAATACATCCTGTATCACATGGTATCCATATTAAGTTCCCGGTACCACCACCATTTTCCCATACTGGTGTATTGGTTTGGTAGTCATTCCAATATGCTTCATACCAGTCGAATGGTGTTAAAGCTCCATGGGTAGGTTGTGTATAACTATCAGTAACACACACGTAACAACATGTGGTACTACTATATGATGGAGCTCCAAATGTTTGTGTAAATATAACCACATCACCTAATTGATATTGTGTTGTATTAATCCATGTAGAACCTAGTGTAGATGGGGTAGGTGGCAGTGATATGGGGGTATTGGATAAAACCCAACTACTATTTCCCACATCCCACGTATAATAATTAACACTTCCTATTTGTATACATTCATAACAATTACAACAATTATCGGTTGGTGAGTTTGTGTATGGCCCTGAGTTAACACTAAATGTACACCCTGTCATACTATCAAATACAGGAGAACAGGTAGTTGTTTGATTTAAAAATACACATACACACCCGTTTACACAATCACCACATAAAAAATTACATTCTGCTTGACATGAAATCATGTCAAAATAAGGTCCTGAAGCAAATGTTGCGGGTGGGTTTGTAGTTAGGTAACCAGTGCACCCATCTAATTCATCACAATAATATTCTGTACTAGCTCCTGAACAAGGGTAATAACCAATTGTTGATACTGTTGTTATCTGACAGTCTGAAGGGTTAAGTTGTGGTGCGGCACCAGTACAACACAGAGTTTGTCCCCACTCTAATTCACAAAATCCACCTCCTGGTGGTGTACATTGACAACAGAATACACATTGGTCTTCACAGTCTTGAAGACTAGCAAACCCAGTACCTCCATTAAAATAACTAATTTGACCTACCCCCCACGCTTGTGACTGTACGGACACAGATTGGCCATTAATGTAAGATTCTGATACACAAGCTGAAACTCCTGGTGTCCCATAAAGTCCATTTATGGCACCGTGTTGGTCACAAAAATAAGTCGTTGCTGCACAACAATCACAATTATTGGTATGCATCCAACAATCAAATGCGGACACATATGTTGGTACTGGTGGTGATGATGGGTTGGAAAGAAATACACAGGAACATCCCGCGAAACTTAGTGGGTCTGTATTACAAGTCCATGTACACCACTCTTGACAGGCAACCATACTAGTAAATTGTCCTGGGTATGAACCGTGTCCAGGTGGTATAGGTATACACCCTAAGCCCGCTGTATTCGACATTGGTTCACAATTAGAAGAATCATCACAATTATACGTCGTACCTGTAGTATCACAACAGTCCAAAAAACCGGTTGGGTCTGCGATAGCTAAACAATCATTTAGTGTAGCTAGTGGGAATGTAGGGGCGAATAATCCCGCGGGTACTAAAGGTGGGTAGTTTGGGTAAGAAACTGTCGCTGTGGATATTTGTAGTATGGTGTCTGTTTGGGTTAACCAATCATATTGTGATACACATCCGGTTTCGTCTACACCGGTTGACAGGTTTTCAGAACAAAAACAACTTGCTCCACATTCACCATCACAATTACCTAAACCACTATAACAATTTTGTGATGTTTCACTAAAGTTTACATCTATTACACACGATGAAATAATACAACCATCTGGTGTACACTCAAATGTATCACCACTTGCCCCACCACAACATGGACCACAAGGTTCACCACATATAGGAGAAGGTACTGCACCTCCCGCGGTATGGTCACAACTTAACCAACAATTAGGTGTTCCGTCCGTAGCTGGACCATCATCTGGATAAAAAATAGTACAATCATAAACAATACCGGTACCAAAAGGGTCTGTCCCCGCTGTACCAATCCCTAACCAAGGACAAGCACAAAGATAACAACAAGGGTTGTCTATTGTCCCTGGTGAATTAGGGTCCCAATAAGAAACTATATCCCCTTCACCATATAGAAGACCAGGGTCATAATATCCCTTATCTGTAAATACGGGGTTACCTGGGTCTGGTTCTAACCAATTACAAGCACATGCACAACTATCAGCATCAGGACAACACTCATACTCGTCTGGCGTAATATTAGGCACCACACATAAGTCCATAGTACATTCAATTATATCACAATAAGGTAACCCATAATTACTATTATAACCAGGAACAAGTGGTCCACCATGAGAACAATTATCTACACTACCAATTGGTAAAAACCAGGCACATGGATAGTATCCTGTTGGGAACATTTGAGTGGTTCCCGTTCCAGGGGGAAAGTCATCATTACAATCTGCGTGACAACACCTAGTTGCTTCACAACATTCGCCAGATGTAGCATAACCAGTAAATGGGGGTGGTTGAGAAAATATCACACCTAGTTGGGCCATAACATACGCACTAGGGTATTGTGTACAACCTTCAGAGGTTGGTGTTCCGTCATCATTAAGAACACAATCCCAACCTACGTCACATTCACAATATTCGTCACATTGTGTGTAAGATGTAAAGGTTGGTGGAAAACCTAATGGGTCTGGTGGCCAATAAGGACAGCCTGGTTGACCATTATTGTTTGGGTCTGCGTACATTGAACAAGGTGTTTGGCTTGTACAATCACAAACTATACAAGTTGTTAAAGCTGTACAATTTTGATTACATAAATCTTCATTAGGCATTGGCCAACCACAACCAAGGGTATAACAAGGAATACATGGTGAATTTATTGTCTCACAACTCCACCCACATTGGGTTATTCCGGCTGGGTTATCGGTTTGACAAGAATATTGTGTCGGGTAATTACCCCCTAGTGTAGTTTCATAACACCCTTGTTCACAATCATAATTCCACCCTGTGTAATCACAACAAACATCTGATATTAATGGTACCCCATTATTACACGCTAATTTTGGGCCACCATATAACGTCCACGGTCCATTTGTAAAATATAGTTGGTGTACGTTGGCTATATACTCTGCTTCACTAAAAGGTGGTGGTATTGTACTTGGTAACGAATTAATAACATTAGTTATTAAACTAGTATATACCGGTGTGCCTGTTAGGAAATCTTCATCACAGGATATTAAACTACAACATTCTCCACCCGGACCTGTACTTGTAGTACATGACCAAGCTGGTGGTTCACACCATTCCATACAGTCAGGTTCGTTTTGAAAAACTGGACCAGCATAAGGGTTGGCTGGGTCAAAATTAGTATATGCTGGGTTATTTGTTGTTATTTCTATACATCCATTACAACTATATTGGGTAATGTTGCCTAATTCATCCCCACATAACCATCTATCCGGATAACATTCACCGTCATTATAATCATCAATACAGTCACCATAAAATGGGTAACCATTTAATGTAAAAGGTCCTTGTGGTGTTGTTACAGTTAATGCTGAAGAATTTATAAAATCACAACTAGTAGTACTAACATTTATTAAGTCTTGGGGACATATCCAAGAACCACAACCTATATAATCCCATTCATTACTATTAGTAAATGCACTTGGGGAACCTAAATTACCTGTTACTAAAGCTTGGTAACAATTACCATCTAGTCCACTAACAAATTGTCCTGTAGTATAGCCGTCACCATTCACGTATACACCACCTAAAAGTGGGACACCCAAAGATATTTCTGGAGCAAGTTGTACTATCGTTGGGTCTTCACATGGTACTGTGGTCCCGGGAGGGCATACTAAGCAAGACTGGTCACACGCCTCCCAAATATGTTTAGTTGGTAGTCCGTTATCATACCAAACTCCTTGGTATGTCTCTGTTGGTGGTACCCCGGCCCATGGTGATGGTGAACTAGTTTGGTTTATGTCCTCAACGGCCATATAACAACAACATTGTCCGTAGTTTTCATCAAAAATTATATCTCCACGAACATAATCTATAGATGGGCTCCACACACCTTTCTGAAAAGATGGCCCTGATAGGATGCTCATTGGTACTCCAGTTATTCTATCAGTATATTCATCTTTAGTTTCACAAAAAGTACAATCTTCTAAGAGACATTTAAAACAATCGTAGGCTCCAAAAGCTAAAGAATTTAACCCACAACTTGTTGCGTTATATAAGGTTATCCCATTCAAAAAGTCATATAGTTCTATTGACGCAGCATTATTTACCCCGGAACTAATAGTATATGCTGTATAAGTGGCTGTCGCTTGGGTTATTTGACCAATCATAGCTGGCACCATTTCATCAGTTATGGGGTTGACTACATCAGAGCCTAGCTCAGTTGGGATAAGTTCAAAGTATCCAGGAGGTAAGAAGGCACTTCCTGATGGTGTTGAGGAATATGTTTGGAATAGATTTAGCATACTTTCTGTCACACCTGATACGTCAAAGCATGAGGTAGGACTTAGTGCGCTGTACTGCATAATATCTGTACCAGAATCCCAGGGTGTTCTTGGTGATATTTCGTGAAACCCACTTGAAATTTGGGTTCCTAGATGGTTATAGATTGGGTATTCTTGGGGCGGAATACCGACAACCGGACCTAACGCTTTTAATTGTGGGTAAGTCATGAAGGGAACCCAAATAGTTTGACTTACAGACATAGGACCCCAAGGTGTTTCTTGAGTTATGGTAATTTTTTTCTGCATCGGTGTACTATTTGTATACGTGTGTGCAGTACTTAAGTTAGGGTATTGTAGGGTAGCCTGTTGACTACCACCAAAACTAATAGTATACGGTGAGTCTTGTAGTGTTTTATAATAAGAAAAATCTGTAGTATTATATACCCGTATTTTCATAGGGTTATTGGTATCCGCGGTAATTATAAAATTACTGAATATATCTTTCTGACTTATATTACCATCCCAAATAGAATAATGTCCTATATCATTAAAATCTTGTGTTAACTTTAAGGTTATCTGACTTAGATTTTCATCTAATGGGTCCAAACAAAAACAAGCACCCACATTTGGGGTAAAACTATATTGGTTTGAGTTGGTTAACTCTGTAAGATGTACTAGTTCATTATAACTACCATTTTGTATGAATGTACCCCCAAATATTGCTTTCAACCCCATAAACTTAACATAACCATACTGTCCTATATTTGTACATTGATTTATATTTGTGGATGTGAACTGGTCATTAAGTAACACACAAGGGTTAGATATGGAACATCCTCTTAACTCTTCTGGAAATGTGGTCATATCACCACTCAAACTCAAATCAACATCACTAGTTGTTGAATTATACATAGTAACTCCAGAGCAGTTGGTACTATAATTTATAGGCCAGTAGTCGGTGCCTCCCGAACATGGGATGCTCCAATAACTGGGTGCATTTTTTCTTGTTATTCTAAACTTTTGTACTTCCATATATTAAGGGTTTATATATTCATAAAATCTTATGGGATAACTTGTTGGTGGGTTGTCTTCCCGACCAACTATTTGTCCTAAGACTCCGGTATTATAATTATTAATGTTAAAGGTTCTAACTTCATAATAGTATTTAGGTCCCACTAACGCGGGATTTATATTAAGTTTGACTTGGTAGTAAAACCAATTCCTAAAGTCATAGGTTTCTGGTAATGGGTTTGGTGGGCTTTCATTTATCATTTTTATAACTTTACCAGTCTTAGCGTTAAAAAATTTACAAGACATATAAAAAGTATCCATCTCATATATATCTCTTTTTTTCAACCATTGGATATAGTAGGTTTCGTTTATTCCTTTGTTTGGACCTAAAATCATTGTGGGGCTGTACACACCATATACTGGTGGTATTATACCTTGTGCAATTTGATTGTAGTATTCGTATGGGTCTTCCTCAACTATTACTTGTCGTTCTACCTTTATACAATTATTTAAAGGCATAATAACAGAAAACATTAATTTCTGTTCTTCCCTTACTGGGGAATCGTAATAATCAAGTTTAAAAAAGCTTTTATTAACAGCACTACTCTTTTTTGCTAACTCTTTTTGAGTATACCCCAATAAAGTAAAGTCGTCATTGTAGGTTTCGGTGTTGTAGTCACGAAATTGGAATTTATAATATATTTTATTGTCCGGTGGGAAAAGGTGTGAATATCTGGTTGTTTCATAATCTATAATAGGATTTATATTATCCTGTAATTCTACTTCGTCATATATCTCTAAAAGCTGCTCTCTTCCCACTTCATCAAAATTTTGACTTATAGGGATGGTAATATTCTTATCACCTAAAGAAGCTTTTATCTGTATTCTATTGACAGTCATCTATATAATCATTTATTATAGTTATTCCAGAATATAGAGTTCCATCTGGATAGGAGAATATAGGCTCTATATTAAAATTTAAATCTAAATGTGGGTAGTGTGCATCATTTAAATATGGATAATTAACACCATGAACTTCATCTTCATAATACCCTATAGGTAAAACGGACCTCCACCTAAACATACCTTCTGATAAAGAATATGTTGCGTATTGGGGAGATGTAAATAGTGTATCATTAGAACTTATACTTGTAGAAAATTTTCTAATAGGTATTCTATGGTGTGGTTCATACCGGTATAGAGATTTTATATAATCGTTATTGGTACCTGGTTGTCGTATAACATCCTTATTAAACTTAAGTGAATGTCCTATTTCTGAAATTATGGTTTCTTTTAATTCGTAGGGGTTATATTCTACAAATGCTCCTCTAAATGTCGTACCACTAGGTGGTAGATTTACCGGATTATTTGTTGTTTGTACTAAATTTACCCAGTTAGTATTATTGTCTAAAAATGGGTCTATATACCCATTTTTTCTAAAATTCCAATCCCACCCGTAACCAGCTGGGGATTGGTTGCTTTGGTAATTCCACATTAGATTTTTATTACTAGGTAGTATAGTTAGATATAGGTCCCCTATTGGTCTATTTAAATTATCAAAATAGTCGTCCCTATTAATATCTAAATTAGTATTCCACAAATAAGATTTAAATTCTTCTATTATTACCGTTTTTTCACCATAACCTGGTGGTGTCTTTTTTTGTTTAAATACTCTTCCTTTCCTATTAAATATTCCACTCTCAAACCCAGTCCTATCTAAAGAATAGTCATTAGGATTTGTTATTAATTTATGTTTGTGGATGTAATAATTAGATGTAAATTCTATAGGGTTACCTAAATTTGTCATCCTTTTAAAGGTACCTACTGGATTTGGTGGTAGTGTGGTAACATCTAAACTTCTTAGGTATACATTTATCATGTACTTTTCCGTACCAGCAATTTCACTACCTAGGGAATCCACCCTAAAAGTGTTTTGTATGGATGTGTAGGTAGCACCTTGTAAATCATATGATGTTGTTAAGTATGTTGTTAGATTTGATGCGTTTGGGAAAGTACTTAATGTGGACCCACTCTGCAGTACAATATATTCTCCAACCTCTAATCCATGTGCTACTGGACTTGTAAATCTTGCAACGTCTCTCCCGTCAATAGTTATGGTTTCCAGTTGGAATGGGATTCCGTCTCCCGCAATAAAATTTAAACCTTCTAGATTATTAGTGTCTGGATTAGAATAGAAGGTCATAGATTCGTTTTCTTCTGAACTATACACATAGGAGATGTAAGTTAACCAATTAGCTTGATACGCAGTTAAGGAGTTATATACAGTAGTGTTTGATGGTCCGTAATTATTTTGTGGGATAAAGTTAAATGTGTCGGATGGTGGTAAACCAGTACAAGGCCCACTATTGGGACACCCTAAATAACCTGGTAAAAAAAACATACTATTTAAAAACTCACTATCATCGGTATCCCCACTTATAACATTATTATATAATACACTAATATTACCATACATCCTATATGTATTACAAGTTTCTCTCTCTAATTCAAATTGGGTTTGTAAGTTTAATACTAGATTTCTATCACCCTCTATCATGTTTCTTACATCAGATGATAGAAATGGTTGTATACCTACATTTTTATCTTGTGCTCCAGCAAACCTGGAACTACCCTTAACAATTCTTATATTTTTTCTATTACTCATTATATTACACCATCCGCTAATTCTTCATCTATATATTTTCTTACAAATATATTAAATGATGTATTTCCAGGCCTTAAACCAAAATAATAGAATAAGGGTTGTGAGAAAACCATTTGTTTATCACTGGTACTGGTCATTACTGGGTATGAGTTTGGGTGTGTGAATCCAACTTCTTTACCCATGTCGTTTTGGAATAACCCGACACTTTGTATGTACCCACCCGCACCTGGACCCCCTAATGGCCATGAAAGACCACTTGGTACATGAATATCTTCTTGAAAACTGTAAAATAGTGATGGTACTGTTGACATACCAGGGGCATTCATTGAGTGCCTATGTACATATTCCCCCTTGGTATACATCCAGTCGTTAAAATCACTACCAAACCCAGGAGCTAGTGGGTTAGTGTTATTACTAGAGGTTTCCCACGCATAGAATGGCACTACTTGTGTAGCAGCTGATAGTTCTAAAGTGATGCACTCTATAAGATTTTCTGCATCCATTATGGTTTCGGTTTGTCCGGTGAATAGAAGTGGCTCCCATTGTATGGGGTAATATTTATTACAGGATGCGTTTACTGCGTGGTCTACCCAAGTAGTTATATCAAAATTAGGTTCTGGGTATTCTAAACCACCTAACGCTACAGTAGTGTCATTTGGTAACATGGTGTTATTGTCATAATCACATTTACACTGTGTATTACCTATATTAGCTTCATACCCATACACCCCTAACATACAATTTTGCATTAAT
>TARA_R110000744_G_scaffold30606_1_pt1 | contig 32661 bp, 38 predicted proteins | sample TARA_R110000744 | Tara Oceans TARA_R110000744 (sample SAMEA4398083) | marine metagenome | biome: Polar Biome; feature: [DCM] deep chlorophyll maximum layer (ENVO:01000326); material: water (ENVO:00002006), including particulate matter (ENVO:01000060) such as... | depth 36 m | reverse complement strand
TTTACCCCGCGCTGGCTACGCCTAGCACTATGGAGCGCGACGACCTTGCGCGTCTCCTGCTGGGCGAGAAGGGCGAAGAGCTGCTAGACGCTTACCTGCTTAAGCAGGTGAACGCCGAGCTGCTAAGAGTGTGGGGAATGGTCCACACTGCGAAGAGCGCGGAACTTCAAGTGATCCGCGACAGGTGCGAACGGGCCGACGCAACCGCTGAAGATCGCGCGGAGTTGCTGGCGGCGATGGAAAAGATGTTCTCCCACAAGGTGGACAATCCGCACACTCGCGAGAGTGTGCTGACACCCGCTAAACAGTTGATTAAAATCAACAAGCGGATCGTGGAAATCAAAGGCGAGTCGCAAGCCGCCGTTAAGTCGTTCAAAGCTGGCGAGATTAACGAAGATAGCCTTGCCGCGCTTCGCCTCACGTTGACAAGCGAAGCTAAGGAGCTGCTTGTCAAGCAGGCTGAGATCAATGCGCAGGAGGAGCTGGACGTTCTCGCCGCATTTGACGACTAAGGAGCGCATAGCTAGGGGCTACGAGAGTAGCCCCTAGCTTTTTCCCTTGACCGCCTAGCGTCTAGGCGGTCAATGGAAAAATAACATGCAAGATAATAAAGACATAAAGAATAAAGAGCGCGAGAAACTCGCGCGCTATATCCTCCGGCAAGGCTGGAGAAGCGGTCTCAACCAGTGGTTTGTGATTGACCGTGAAATGGTCAAGCTGATTTGCGCGAGCCTGCCTAGGCCCGGTTCCACGCTTCACGCCCAGCAGACGGCGCCTAACGCGTTCAAAATATGGCCCCGTGCTGAATGGCTTGAAGAGGGCCAACGGCGTGACCGCCTTAAGGTAACGCTAAGCGCAAGCAAAGCGCGAAGCTTAGCCCGCAGTCAATACTTCGTCCATGTAGTGAACACGCTGGAGAAAAAGATGAGCGCGAAGGGCTGGACGCGTCTGCGATGCGAAGAGCTAGCCCGTGCCGCCCGTGAAGGTGATCCACGTTTTACGGGGCTGACCGCTAAGTTCTTTCCACAGGGCAAAGATACAGTCCGCGCTAAGCTCTAGGGGCCACCGGGCCACCGTGGCCACCAGTCCCCCTAAATAATAAACATTCCATCCTCCCCTCTCTTATGAACCTACACAAAGCAACACACGCGGCTATTGATCTCTGGATAGAGCGCGCCGCAGCGGAGCTAGGCTACACGCTACCGGTTAAACCTACGTTTGATCTGGAGCTAACCGGCACTACAGCCGGTACAGCTTGTTACGCCCGTAACCACATCAGCCTAAACAGCCGCCTGTTCAGGGAGAATACACTAGCGTTCATAGAGCGCACTATCCCGCATGAGTTCGTGCATCTACTAGCCTTCCACCGGGCTGGTCCCGGCATAGCTGGCCACGGCCCAGAGTGGCAAGGTCATATGCTAGCCCTCGGCCTAGAGGCTACGCGTTGCCATCAATACAGTGTAGCTAGCCGGACGCGCCCGTTCGTCTATGGTTGCCCTAGCTGCGACCGGGAGTTTAATCTCTCCATACGGCATCATAATGGCTATGCAAAGCGGTTACCAGCTGTTCGCCTTTGCCCATCTTGCCGGGTTGTCATAGAGTTCAAAGCCGACAACCGTGCTAGCGAGCAACTAGCGCATAACGCGAACACTGTAGCAGACATAAACGATCTTTTCGCTGCCCTTTAAGGCGCGCACTAAACAACAAGTAAAAAACAACAAACAAAATAACATGACACAAACACCTAAACTGCTAGACTTTCAAGAGACGCCAGCGCGCCGTCTAGCTGCTAACATCCGTGCTGGCCAATCCACCGTGCTGCTAGGCGTAGTCGGCTCCGGCAAGACTTACGTTGCCTGCTCAGCTATACTGGACTTGCTAAACAGTGGCGACGTAGCCCCAGCAGACATACTAGACCCGGAGAAGGTTCTCTTTCTAATGCCCACTAGCTGCAAGATTAAGTTCGGGCGCGTAGCCACGAGCTGGAAGCTTAGCAACTACGCTATTCACTCCTACACGGAGATGAACTTTAAGGCTGGTGAGTTGTATGTAGACTGGCAGACGCACGGCGTGAAGACCGTGAATGTTCCAGCTACGAGGGATGGCATACCGGTGCTAGATGCTAGTGGCCAGCCAGTCCTGATAAAGACAGAAAAGCGAGTGGAGCTAGAGAACAAGGCTCCGCAATGGACAGAAGAGTATTTCCCGGAGGTGCTGTTTCTAGACGAGAGCCATATGTGCAAGAACGAAGAGACTATCCGGACGCGCATCCTAGTTGAATACATCAAGTGTCTACATCGTGGCTGGAAGGGCTGCGTTGTGTTCTGCTCCGGGACGCCATTCAGCAAGCTAGTAGAGACTAAGGCTATAACGATGGCCTGCCTGCGCAGCACGGAGGACGCGTGGAAAACTAAGGTGCGTCGGATAGCCGGGAGCCATATAGATCTGACGCGGCCCAGCGAAGCAGGCTCCGAACGCTATAAGGCTGAGCTGGTAGCTAACAACGCGTTCATAGAGATCGAAGGCGTGAAGTTTGCTAAGCGCGCCTTTACTAAGAACAAGTTCATAGAGCTAGACCCGGAGCGGCAACGTATCTACAACATGGCATTCGAGGAATACCAGAAGGTGCGCGCAGCCCGTGGCAATGACCCGCTAGTGGGTGTCATAGCCGTGCTAGTGGCCATGAACAAGTTCCGACAGATAGCTGAGATGCTACGCTCTAACGAAATGGGAGACTTCGCACATGACCGCGCTTACGGTGATCCGGCTAAGCAAAGACAGGTCATCATAGCTAGCAACTTCCGACAGACACTAAAGAGTGTTCGTGCGCGGCTGCAAGCGAAGGGCGTTCCTTCCGGGCAGATCGTAGAGCTGCACGGTGAGTTATCTGCTACGGTGAAGCAAGCTAACGTGGACCTCTTTCAAGCGGGCGGCGCGCGCTTCATGCTAATGACACTGAAAACAGGCGGCGTCGGCCTCTCTCTAGACCATGATGGTAGCCATCCAGATCAGCTGCCACGTGAAGTCATTCTTCCACCTACGTGGAGTCCTATTGAGCTAACGCAAGGGCTAGGTCGAGCGCATCGCGTTCTAACGAAGAGCACGACACGCCAGTGGATCATGTGGTGTAAAGACACCATCGAAGATTACGTAGCTGCTAAAGTAGAGAAAGGTCTACGCTCTCTAAAGACTCTGATGACACGCAAGGTTAGCTGGATGAGCTGCTACGAGCAAGTAGAAGAAAGCACAGTTCCCGGCGACAAGGAGATAGAAGAGATGCTGTTTGCAGATACAGTAGAAGAAGAGGACGGGGAACAAGAGACATTCGAGGATGATATCTTTGATAACATGGTGGAGGAAGAAGCCGTAACAGCCTGAACAACAAACCGAGACAACAAGTAAAAAACAAGAAACCGAACATGAAAATTAACGTAACACAGGAACATATAAACAACGGGCGGCGGTGCGCTAGCCACGGATGCCCGATTGCCTTGGCCGTGCTGGATGCTATACCACTGGAGTTTATAGCTGTTGGTAACTACTCTATTAGTTACCGGATAGAGTCGGATAACGAGCTGGGTAACGTAGCATTGCCCCGTCCAGCTTGCGACTTCATAGGTAGCTACGATGATGTTCGTAGCCGCGCCGCCGCAAAGCCATTCAGCTTCGAGCTGGAGCTGCCCGGTAACGGAGGTATGGAGTGAGCTGGCTCCGGCCCGGCCCGGCTACGCGGGACACTCTCGGCTGCATAGCCTTCGCCCTCTTCGTGCTATGGGGCATTGTTCTCTCCTGCCTCTAAACAGCAGCCCCAGTAAAGCCACATGAATATATTTCTACTGGACAAAGATCCAACTATTGCGGCTCAGATGCAATGCGATAAGCACGTTGTTAAGATGGTTCTGGAATCAGCGCAACTATTATGCTCTCCGTTTAATCAGGGTGACGCGCCCTACCGGCGCACACACTTTAATCATCCAAGCTGTATCTGGACTAGAGAATCAGTTAAGAATTACGAGTGGCTTCTTAAGCACGGGAGTAGTCTTGCTGAAGAGTATACGCATAGGTATGTAAAAACTCACAAGTCACTAAGTGTTATTAAATGGTGCAGTGAAAACTACCAGTTTTTAAACTTACCTGACGTTGGTAAGACTCCATTCGTGCTAGCCATGCCGGAGTGCTATAAGTGTAATGATCCAATTCGCGCTTATAGAAATTATTATAACGGTGAAAAAGCGGGATTTGCTAAATGGACTAAGCGGGAAATTCCTAGCTGGTTTGGAAAGTCGGAAGACCCGTGAACAATCTACCCCTAAACTGCAACACAAAGAATAAACATCCTGCATGAAACATCCTATTCTTCCCCGTTATATTAACCCGGAGGCCGAGTGTCCAGAGTGGACTTCGGTTAACTACATGCGACACGTTGGCCGCTTTCCAATCGAAGACGACCTAGAGCGTGTTAACTGCGACAAGCTCACGAATGACACTAGGTTAGACCATCTACACTGTGGCCTCTGTCTTCATAACACGCCGATGGCCCTCTCTTGTCCTTGTTGCGACGCGCTTATGGTCCGGCTTAAACAGACAAGAACAGTAACAATCTCATGACTGACACGCCACTAACCATAACGGTCTACCCTAACGCGCACATAGCTGCGTTCGTTTGGGATGATTTCTTCGAGGGTTATACAGCCTTCCGCTCCCTAACAAGCAGCTTCGCGGACTATAACACCGGCGAACTCATGGGTAACTTCGGGCAGACTAGCGTGGACCACCGGGACGCGTTGCTGCTAGCTACTAAACTTAACCCCTCGCACTAAGCCGCATGAAAGACGAGATAGCTAAACGCAAGGGCCTACCCTTCTCCACCTCTCGAAGCCAAGAGAAAGCTTACAAGAGGAACACGAAGAAAGCGCGTAGGCAGGACGACAGGAAACAGTGTAACCAGAACCAGAGCCAAGATTAACCCCTCACGCTAACAACAAAACAAAACGAAACGAAAGTAAAAACATGAAAACAGAACTACAAGACCGAATTGACAGTTATCGCAACCATCTGGTGAGCGTCATAAACAGCATTCACGAGGTTACGGTTCACGACAGTAACCTTACGGCCCGAACCGTGTTGCAACATGTCACGTTCCAGCTAGACAAGACCGTAGAAATACTGGCTGGCATTGACAAGCTTCAAGCTGTTCTTGATCTGCTGCGGGCAGAGAAGGGGGAAGCGTGAGCCGTTGCGAAGATTGGCCCTGCTGTGGTCACGAACTAGGTTGTTGTCCAGCTACGGACGACGACGGAACACAAACGGATATGAAGTGTATCTGCGGTGCTAGTGTGCCGCTTAACTCTAGCTCTAGTGGCGGCAGTGACCGACCGGAAGAATGCGGGGGTGTTCAAGTGAAGCTCACTTCCATTGAGGAGGCTCGCTTGTTTGAACTTCAAGCCAGACCAAGCACCGTGGCTGAAGCTGACATTTTGAGGCGCGAAGCGAGACAGCGGCAATTTGCGGGCTGGCGATATGCGTGGACGTCGCCCAAAGATGTCGGTGAACCTCTCACTGATGAGGAGAGCGAAGAGCTGGATCGCCTTTACGACAAACGTGATCGGAGCGCGGCCGTGTCATACGAGCTGACGGAGGCCATGATAAAATACGGAGGCAGATTCGTGGTGGGCCTAGCGCATTGCCTCCGGTCTGCTAATTCGATGAACGAGGAGAAGATCCACGCCACCTGGCCGGAATACATAGAGACATACACCAAGCTCGCTATAAGTGAGCGTAACGGGTCGGCTGGCTGGCCCGGCTCCGGAGATGGAAGCGATGACCTAGCGGACCATAACGCTAACGAACAGGATGACTACCGGGATGAATAATCCTAACAGCCTACTAAAGCATCTAGACGGTATCTTCGCCGAGCCGCCAGCCGGAGCGCCGGACCCGCTAGACAGCATTCTCTCCACCAAGGACGACTACTTGCGGTTACGCACTTACCGGCGGGCTAACCTAACAGCTAGCGACATTATCCGTCGTCTCCGAGATGTGACCGACAACGTGCTTATCGTCGGCGAGACAGGCACGGGCAAGGAGCTAGTAGCTAAGGCCATACACGGACTAAGCAGCAAGCCTCTTGTCTGCGTTAACGCGGGCGGCATACCCGAGTCGCTACTGGAAGCTGAGTTCTTCGGCGCAGAGAAGGGGAGCTACACTGGCTGCACTAAGACGCGCACGGGCTACTTCGAGCAAGCAAACGGCGGCACTATCTTTCTCGACGAGATAGGAGAGCTGCCCGCACTCATGCAGTGTAAGCTGCTCCGTGTTCTACAAGAGCGTGTTGTTCGACGGCTCGGCGGGGAGACTGACATACCGCTGGAGTTCCGAGTGATAGCAGCTACGAACAGAGACTTCCTCAGTCTAGACGCTGGCTTCCGTAATGATCTGTATTACCGGCTAGCCACTATCACGGTAGAGACAACACCGTTGCGGGATAGGCCGCTCCGGGATATTCACTTGATTATAGAGCAGCTGGACAAGACGGGACAGATAAGCGACACGCAGATTCAGGAGTGGATGGGTAAATACAAGGGCTGGCCCGGTAACATCCGGCAGTTGGAGAATCTAACACGGGAGTATCTAGCGTTCTTTGCGGCTTCTTAGTCTGAACAGCAACAATCTAGGGTGGCGGGGAACACGAAACCAATGGCTTGGCTGAGTGTAACTAAACCCCTCGCCACCCTTTCAAACAACAAGACAAAACAACAAGACATGAGCATATCACTATTCACTCACAGCGACGCGAACCAGCCAACCACGCCACGACGACACGCGGTAAGCCTAGCAGGGGAGGCACCTGCCCCGCCTATCTCTTGGGCGGATACCAAGCCAGACGTAGGGAACACGCGATACATGTTCCCCTTTAACCACGAGAAAGAACTCAAGGCTCTAAGGAGAAAGATAACGTGACAGGCTTTAGTCGCTTCATGCCCCTTGCGTCTTCCGAAGGTTGGTTTATAGTTGACTTAAAGGGGCAAACGGAGCTAGACCCAGACACAATCCGCTACGTCTGTTTGCAGCCGGAGCTTAACGAGCCGACAAAGTTTAGCAGCTGTGAACAGGCAGACACTGTAGCCTTCTTGTTAAACAAAGGAAGCGATCCAGCAGAAACACCTAGCTAGCTTGAAAAGTCCTCAAAGACTTTAACAGTTGGCACGATTCCTGCTAATATACTGTTGGATGGGGCGAGACAACCCGAGACAAAATCGGACCAGACCCTAGCCACTAACCACTAAACAATAACAAGTCCCCCTAACTACTATGAGTGACGAGAACGAGAACGAAGAGATGATCGACGAGACGGCTGGTGCAGAAGAAACCGTTGACACTAACGACGGTCGCATTCTGACAGACAAGGAGTTCGATGGTAACAGCAACAAGGCTGGCTTCTCCTTCGTAGAGAAGAGCTGGAAGAGTGTCTCCGCAGCCATCAACGACATCGGCGAGGATAGCCTGCTTGATCTCGCTAACGTGGCTGCTAGTCAGGCGCAACGTCAGAAGGCTAGTAATAGCTTGCCGACGTTTGACGATGACGCGGATGGCCAGAAGCGCGAAGAAGCCTACGGTAAACTGCGTGAGGCTGGCGAGACGGTTCTCTCTAGCGAGCAGGACGCCCTTGCTTGGAAACCGGGCGCACGTGAGCTTGGCCTGACTACGGCCACGGCTCGGTTCGCTAAGGCCATGTCCGCGCTTAAGGCGGCTAAGGTTAGCGGAGACGTTGACCTGTTCGCGGAGAAGCAGAAGGAGGCCATCGAGGCTAAGCGGATTAAGGACGAGGCCGAGGCTCGTTTCTCCGCCGGAGCTGACGACCTGCTCGGCATGGAGCTGTAAGAAGCTTGGGACGCAATGGCCAGCGGTGGCTCAAACACCGCTGGCTTTTTGCTTACCACTCGTCCTGTTAGGTGTGTTGTTGAGTCGCACCTAGCAGGCCGACTAGTAAACAAAAACAAAACAGAAAGGTTCGTAATATGATTAAGACACTGACGGAGGAAGCACAACCATGAGTGGAGAAGCCCTTCATAATAAGTTACTAGCCCTGCTGGAGGCCCTTATGGACCGGGAGGGTATAGTCAGTATCAACGCTGGCAAGCTAGGGATAGCTGCGGCCACGCTACAGAACAGACTGAATAAGAGTCTACGTGCCGCAGCCCTTGATCCAGAGATTGAGGCTGGCCAGCGTGATCGCTTCAAGGAGTTTCGCTTCCGCACTAAGTTCGCAGTCACTAGTGCCACGCATGTAAGCGCACGTATCCACCCGAAAGATGTTGGCTCGCTTATTGAAGCGGACGAAGATACGGTAGGTGGTCTGCTAAACTGGCAAGCTGGCGTCGTGGCGTGGCTGCACACAGGAGAGTCGTTTCATAAGACTCGGTTGTTCAAGGAGCCTGTTGACACTGACCGCGAGTGGCTCACGGATCTACTGGCTGCGCATCCCGGCGTGGAGGCCATGTGGGATGGGCTTAACTTGAAGCTGGCGCGAGACTAGAGCCACCACCACATGACAATCGAAGAGATACTAGACCTGAGCTTAGAGCAGCTAGAGGCGGCTGACGACACGGAGTTGCTACGGTTGTTGGACGAGCCACTGAAGATCGAGCCTCGTGTGGAGCGGATCAACCCGCCGAAGAAGAAGGCTGCGCCGCGTGTCTCCAAAGCGGCGGCAGTTAAGAAGGAGGCGGAAGCCACATCTCTTGACGACATAGACGATTTATTTAACTTATAAACAACAGGCAAGAACAATGAGTAAAGAACTAAAGAAAACAAAAGAAGAACAGGAGCTAGCGGGCAGGGTAACAGCTTTCTGCCTAGCAAGCGCGGCCCTACGAGAGCTTCGACAGAAGCTGTTCCCGTATGGCACAGCGGTGGTTATTGACAGCCTAGCCTACGTAGGCCCCGGCACGGTAGCCTACAAGAGCGATGATGATGAGCTTATTCGGTTGCCTGTGGAGACACCGAATGGCCGTGTCTGGACTTATGACTTGCAAGGTGTATCGTTAGTTGTTGAAGCGAAGGGTGACGCATGAGCAACCCCAAACCAACTTTCTTCATTAACGCCTCTGCCCTAAAGGAAGCAGGCTGCACAGCTAAGTTCCTTTTCACGGTAACAGAGGGGCTTAAGTTGCGCGCCGCTAGCAGCAGCAAGATGGAATACGGGACAGCCGGTCATTACTTTCTGGCGGATTTCTACCGTGGTAAAGACCCGAAGGAGGCATGGGCTACAGCTAAGGCGCACTACGAGCCGTTCGCTGACGACATCCGTGGTAATGATTTCCGTTCACTGAGCCATCTAGGCCAGACCTGCGCTGCCTATGCAAAGCAATACAAGGATGATGACGCTATTAGTGTGCTGACTGACGACAAGGGCGACCCCTTTATCGAGAAGCAGTTCGCTTATCCGTGGCATACCAGTGACGAGTTCGACATCGTGCTGACTGGAACAGTGGACCTGCTAGCCAGCTACCACGGCGCGGATGTTATCATGGATCATAAGACCACTAGCGCATACCCGAGCGGGTTCTTTGAGAAGTATGAGTTTGAGATTCAAGCTATGTTTTATAGCTGGATCATGCGCCGTCTGTATAACATGCCCGCGTATCTGCCCTTCGTTATCAATGGGCTCTTCCTTAAGAAGCCTACACTATCGTATTTTAACAAGGGTGGCCCGTTTGATGGCGTCGTGCTTCAACGGTCTGGCCTCATTGAGTTCCCGGAGAGCAAGATGGAAGAGTTTGAGCGCTGGCTACGAGAGAAACTAAGCAGCCTGATACTAGCCATCCGTATGCAGCTGGAAGATCCCGGTTATGCGTATAGCCCGGAGGCTCAGGAGCGGAGCTACTGTAACGCGCACTTCGGACGATGCAGCTTTCAGTCTATCTGCGACGCCTTCCCGGAATACCGGGGCGCGGTGGTAAGCGGTGACTATATCAAGGAGCCTTATAAGCCGCTAGAGTGGCATTGATTTTGCGTCGGGCGGACACATCGTTACCCAGCGATGTCAGGAGTCATAACCCTGGACCCCCGCCCGGCGCTCTCTATTTAACAAGTAACAAACAAAACAGAACAGACAGAACAACATGGCAACAGAACAGAAACAACCATTGATTGAGTTGCACCGAGCGCAGATAGCTGGTGTGCAGTTCAGCGACTACCAGAGTGCGACGGGCCTCAAGGCTGGCGTCAAGCTGCGGGTAACATGGGAGCGCGGTAACAGCCACGATCCTCGCGCCCTGCGGCTTAGCTGCGGTGGCGTCAAGCTAGGGTATATGAAGAAAGGCAGTAAGGAGCAGTCGCTGGCGTGGCTACTGCATGAACAAGATCTACCCGTGGAGGTTAGGCTAGTGGCCTACAACAAGACGAATCCAACGTGGCAGATGTTCACCTTCCGGTTGCTTAGCACGGCCGTGCCACGGTCCGTTAACGAGGTGCGCTTCGACCAGATGCGGGCGGCTGTTGACAGTGACAACTTCCACCAGACTACAGCATGAGTGTTAACACATACAGCCCTCTACTCGTCATTGGCCCCAGTGGCTCTGGCAAAAGCACCAGTCTAGAGAACCTAGACCCAGCAACCACAGCCATCCTGAATATCGAGCGTAAGCCTCTACCCTTTATGGGCGACTTCCCGCTAGAGGTGCAGATCAACGAGGCCGCGCAGCTAAAGGGGATACAGTTCCCCAAGGCTGTTAAAGACCCAGCGGTTAAGGTTATCGTGATCGAGTCATTCACGGAGTTCTGCATCCTGCATAAGAAGTTCTGCGAGAAGACGAAGCAAGGCTATGACATCTTCAAGGCATATGCAGCAGGTGTGTTCGAGTTTCTACAGTCCATTAAGAACGTGAAGGATAAGTTCGTTGTCGTGTTGTCGCAGGATGAATACTACGATATCATAGCGGCAGACGGCGCCCTTGTGTCTCAGCGTGTCGCGGCTATTCTTGAGGGCAAGGCTATCCGTGGTAAGGTGGAACCGAACTTCGCAACGGTCGCCTTCACGGTAGTTACTGGCGCGGGCAAGACACGTAAGCATAACTTCACTACATACAGCGATGGGATAACAACGGCGAAAGCGCCGAAGGCTATGGATATGCCTGAGCTAGTCGACAATGATGTGGATGCATTACTCGGTCGCATGGCTACGCTCTGGGGCCTAGACTACAAGACGAGAGGGCAACGAGCCTCCTAAGAATTTCCCCACTCACTAACGAGAGGGAATAACAGACAGCAACAAACAGAAAACAAACAGACAATGAGCAAAGACATCAATAGCATCGCAATCCCCTACGGAACCTATGGTTTCGGTATCCTCACTGCAACCCGTGACCTCTCACAGGACAAGGGCAAAGGACGCCGCGCAATGGTTATCGTGGAGATTGAGGCGCAAGACAACAAGCCGGTCGCTATCGACGGCGAAGAGCGGGACATCAACGGACTGAAGTTCAAGGTGTGGCTTATGGCTGACACCGAAGGTAAGAACTACAGCACGGGACTGAACGCTATGCTTCGCGGTGTAGGTGCGCCGGTGGTGGAAGATGGCGAAGAGAACGCGTTCGATGAGCAGACACTTGTGGGCCTTGACCTTAAGGGTAACATGAAGTGCGAGCTGCACGAGCAGATCAATGAAGCTACTGGCGAGGTAATGACGAACCCGTTTACGGACGAGCCGGATACCTTCGTTCGCCGTGAGCTGAAGAAGATCTACGCGCGCCCCACGGCCTAGGTCGTTGGTTGGCTCTCGTGTCGTTAGCGAGAGTCAACCATCCCCTCTAGCGAAAACAACCAGCCCCCTCTGGTTCATAACCCCCAAGAGAAACAACAGACAACAGAACAACATGGCAGATCCCAAGACACCAACGAAAGCAGATCAGCAGGCAGAAGCCCTTAAGCTGATCGACGAGGCGCAAGAGACAGCTCTTAAAGAACAAGGCAAGGACGGGCATAACCCGTTCGTGTTCATTAACAACGTGCTTAACCGACTTCGCACCGAGGTCGCTAACGCGGACAACCTCCCTGAGACGATGAAGAAGGTTAAGGCGTTGAAGGTGGAGACAGCCGTTGTGGTTGACAAGAGCAGCACAGCATCGAACATTAATAAGGCTGCTAAGAAAGCAAGCCAAGCAAAGAAAGTCTTGGCGTCGGAGAAAGCGAAGCAGCCCGCCGCCACCCCGACCGCTTAATGTTCATTTAACGCTCTGGCTGCCAGCGGGTCAGAGCGTTAATTAAACCTTAACAACGAGAACAGAGAGAAAACATATGCCTACATATAATCCACCCGGTAACGAGCAACGCGCGCAAGACCCGACGCCAGACACCAAAGTAGCCTACGTTTGTGAGACGTGCCTCAGCTACTATATGTTCGGTGGCCTAACGCCTAACGAGTGCGAGGGTTGCGGAGACGGAGAACGTCCAGACTTCACACAGATCACTGGCGAGAACACTGACGAGAACTTCCTAGCGATGGCCAAGGCTCTAGACTTCATGGCTGTTAATGCTGGAGCTATGCGGCAGATGAGCGGTGAGCGTTGCGCTAACATGAGCTGGAAGGCTCTTGGTTGGAGCAGTGGCGGTGACGGAGGAATAAAGCAGTGACGCGTGAGCAGTTCGATGCACTAGGCGATTGGATGTCACACATAGCGAACCACGCTTGCGACAAGATAGGCCACCCGCTCTTGCATGTTAGCTACATGGAAGCTAAGGAGATCCTTGTGGGCTCTCCAATGGAAGCTCAAAGCCTAGAGGATTTAACCGAGGGTTTAGGTAAGCCACTACGACTTAACCCCATGAGCAGCGCGCCACGCGACGGCACTTACGTGGTGTTGTTTGGCCTCGATGACGGTGAAGTGCTTATGTCTGCGGTCGTTAGGTATGACGGTGGTTCTTGGTCAGACTACTTTGACGATAGTGTTCACTACGATGAGGGCGAGCTGGCCGGCTGGCTCCCGCGTCCACTGCCTGCAACCGCATGACGCCTACGCACCATCATCCCAGCTTGCCCTATAGTGGTCTAACCATTGTGCTGGATAAACAGAGTAGGCATGACCGCGCCCATCTTATAGATGGGTTTGCTGGTCAGGACTTTGATAAGATGCTAGCCCCGCTAAGCCGACGCAGCTGCGACATTCGACTGGCCTCCAGCAATGAACCCTTGTTAGAAGGGACTAAGGTAGTGCTTGCCCTTGGTCCCGGCGCAATTAAGGAGTTCGGAGCGGAGGCCAGTCTTAATGAGCAACGCGGTTGCCCCTTCGTTTTTAACGGCGTGGTGGTCATAGGCAGCTACGCGCCACAGGATGCTTGTGACCGGCAGAACTACGCACAGGAGGATGAAGTCATTGGCGAGAAGGGAACGGAGAAGGATCACCAGAAGACTAAGCGGAAGAACTGGGCGTTCTGGCTGGCGGCTGACGTGGCTAAGGCGCGGCGGGTGGCTGCGGAGGGTTTGGCTGTTCCCACGCTAGCCTACAAGCCAGTGATTAACGGTGAGATTGAAGAGGCTATAGCCCTGTTGGAAGCTTCCAGCGGCAAAGACATCTTCGTGGACATAGAGACTATTCCTGAGAACCAGCAGCTTACCTGTCTGGGCTTCGGCGTTAAGACCGGTGACGAGCTAGAGACTCATATAGTCTGCTGGACGGACTACAAGAACGAAGCCCTGCATACCGACATTGAACGCGCTCGCTTCCTCCGCGCCCTCTCCATAGCCTTCCAACGTAACCGGATCATATGCCACAACGCGCTCTTCGATCTCTTCATTCTCGCCTACAAGTATAAGGTTCTCCTGCCGCTGGACTGCGCGGACACCATGCTGATGCACCATCGTTGTTACCTAGAACAGGAGAAGTCTCTAGGACATCTTGGATCTTTCTACACTGATGAACTATACCATAAAAACGAGGGAGTCTTTGAGCCGCGCAATCACGTGCAGCAACAGCAGCTCTGGTCCTACAACGGGAAGGATGTTTACCTTACAGCCCTTTGTTACTACGAGATTCTTCGTGCCGCGAGTCCCGAACAGGTGGCCAGTATGGCGCAGGCGAACGAGATGATTCGTCCGCATCTTGTCGTGATGCTGCAAGGGCTACGGCTGGACATGCCTAAACGGGAAACCGTCGTGGCTAACCATCAACGACGCGAGGTGCAGTTCGAGCGTATCCTCCGCTTGCTAACAGGCTGGGAGCTTAACGCTCGCTCACCCAAGCAAGTAAGCGAGTATCTATTTACAGCACAGCAGAATAAGAAACCGCTTAAAGATCCAACGAATGAAAAATCCCTCCTTCAAGTTTATAACCGAAGTGGCCTCCCCAGCATTAAAGTTATCCTTGCTCTCAGAAGCGCGCGTAAAGCTGCAAGCGCTCTCAGTTTCCCCGTCTTTAGGGGCGACAGAACAACTTGCTCTTACGCGATTGCTGGAACTACCACTCTACGACTTGCGTCTAGAACTCTGCTTAAGTTCCGCAACCGAAAGGATACAGGATGGGGAACCAATATGCAAAACTGGGGCAAGGCGAACCGGGAATGTATTATAGCAGACCCCGGTAAGGTTCTCTTTCAGGTGGACCAGAGCGGCGCAGAAGCAATGATGGTTGCGTATCTGTCCCGGCGTGGAAACTTCCAGTTGCTCATGGAGGCTGGTATTAAGAGTCACGTGTTCGTGGCTATCCATCTGTTCCCGTCTCACTGGGCGGAACTACTCGGCCTCTCTGATCTACGCGCCTTCACCGGCGCTAAGGTGACAGAGCTACGCGGGCTACCGCAGTGGAACGAGCTGGATAAGCTGATCCGCGCTAGCGGGTTGAAGTATGCCACGGCGAAGATGGTTTGTCATGCTGCGAACTATGACATGAAGGCGCCCACGTTCCAGACGCAGGCTCTGGTGAAGAGCGACAATCAGCTTGTGCTGACTATTAAAGAGTGTAACTTTCTACTGAACACTTACCACGCCGTGTTGCCTGAAATCCGTAGCTCGTATCACACGTGGACTCGTGGTAAGCTGCGTAAGGACCGGACACTGGTGAATCTCTGGGGGCATCCACGGCATTTCTACGGCCCCTTCGATCATAGCATGGACAAGGAGGGCTACGCCTTCCGGCCGCAGTCTAGTAGCGGCGTCCTTAGCCACAAGGTGCTTTGCGCTGTGCAGTCGAATATCGAGGGAGCCCGGCGGGGTGGTGGACTCTGGGAAGGCGTAGACGTTCTACAGAACGGGCATGACTCTATCATGGGACAAGCTCCCGAGGGCAAAGTAAAGGACGTAGTGCGAGCTATCATGCCGCTGTTTAACGTGACCTTTCAAGGGCTAGACGGGCCGTTCACCATGAAGAGCGAGGCGGGGATTGGTTACAACTGGAAGCCTGTCGGAGACGATAACCCGAACGGGCTAGATGAGGAGTGGAGCTGAGTCATGCCTTGAAACTTTTTCTAAACCCAACAACCCAACAACATAACATGCAAATAAAAGAAATACAAACTAAAGAACTGCACATAGCAGAGGGCGTAAACAACGAGCTGCACCTTACCTGCGAAGACGACCAGAATCCCGTGCTTGTCCTGCATAGTAAGCAGCTAGATGACAGCGTGGAGCTGACCTTCGAGCAAGCTACTCTGGCTGGCTCGCTGTTCTACTATGTGGCTCAGCATGGAGGCTGCGTGGAGCTTAGCTCGCGGCTGATTCTTAGCGAAGACTCGTCGGGCGCACAGGCTCGTCTGTTCTACGCGGTCTGTAAAGCGGTTGTGTATAACGGCGGGATGGACTCGGCCACGGTTGAACACAGCCAAGACTTTGAACTGGAGACACTGGACGAGGTTCTGGTCGCTGCTAGCGAGTGGTTCCGAAGTGAGCTGGGCGACAGCCGGGAGATCGGCTCGTGATTCAGCAGCTAGCCTATACGCTGGCCCTGCTGTTCATGGCTGGCGCTGTGCCGTTTATGATACGTGAGCCGGATGAAGCCTTCAGGCCGCGCCGGTGGCTTGCGCTGCTCTGGGCGGTCTGTGGCGCTGTTGTTATAGGCCACTTGTCCGCATGGGGAGTAGCGAAGTGAAAACCAGAGAACCTAACCCTGACTACATCGAAGCACCATATGAAGAACTCAAGATCGAAATTAAGCTGGGCCATGCTGTGCTATCTGCTAACCGCAGTATGCCAGCCGGTTATCAGCGCCCAATCATGGAAGTCTCCACCCTTCCGGCTAACAACAGCGACACACAACAAACTAGCTGATGCAATCTATCACGCGGAAGGTGGCAAAAAGACACGATATCCCTATGGAATTAAAAGTGTTAAAGTCTCTGGCAAGCACGCCGCTAGAGTTGTATGTCTTAGAACAATTAACAGCAGTTATGCCAGATGGGATAGGACCGGAAGCTTCATTAACCATCTCTCTAATACCTATTGCCCCAAGCAAGTGGACCCTAAAGGCCACGCTAACTGGCGGTCCAACGTCAGCTGGTTTTATCGTAACCCAAAGAAAGTAGACTGATATGTTATATACACCATACAAAGGCGGCTGCACAACAGCGCAACTTGCACAGCATCTCAAGCCCCTGTCCAAGCCCCGACGCTACACCTATACGAACGAACAGGGCCGCACTAGAACCTTCGACCTCAGCAAGCGTCGAGAACGCATAGAGATTAAACCGCACCGCCAACTCCGCCAAGTCTGGACGTTAATCGGTCCACGAAGTGGGGTGGCGTTGTGACTGCCTTAGCTATCTACACAACATTCCTTGTGTTCGTTATCTGCTATCTACTGATAACACTCAGCCGGACTACAGAGGAGCTTAACAAGGTGGAAGATGATCTGAGCCGCGCCAAGGCTGACGCGGAAGAGGCGCGAGACATGGTATCTGAACTCTCAGAGGAAAGGATGGAACGCCGTGGGCATTAGAAAAACAACCGCTCTAGAAAACAGCCTTGTGGTCCTGATCCTGCTCTACGCAACAGCCAGCTTTCTCTTTAGCAGCAGCAATAAAACCAGCCAGCGTATCCATGACCGGGCCATTTACGCAAAGGGCTATCACGATGGCCTCGTGCAGCTTGCCTACAACGTAAATATCTACGACAAGAAGTTCGGCACGAACAGCTTCGGTGTAGTCCTCACCAGCATGTTACAGAAAAACGACACCGTTATGTCTGCATTACCTGTTGACTGGAGTGAGATACAAGAGCTAGATGGAACCACTGAATAGAACTCAACACAATGATTAATCTAATAGGAATCACAGGAAAGAAACGATCAGGGAAGAACTACTTCGCCACGGCTTGCATGAATGAGTTGGTGCGTCTGGGTCACACCACGCATCAAGACGCCTTTGCGAATGAGCTGAAGCTGGAGGCTGCTAACATGCTTGCTAACTTCGGGCCGCTCACCATGTCGCAGTATCTGACTGAGTTCGAGGGGCCAAACAAGAGCGTGTATCGTCCCTTCCTCCAGTGGTATGGGACGGAGTTTAAGCGGGAACAGATGGGCTTGCAAAACTACTGGCTGATCGCCCTGCGTGACAACCTTGTGTCTTGCGTGGCTGACTTCGTGTTTATCACGGACGCACGGTTTCTAAACGAGGCCGCGTTCCTGCGTAAGCGCTACCCGACAACCATAGTGCGCGTCTCTCGTCTGGACTATATGAGCAAAGACCCGGCTGACTATCATCTAAGCGAAACCGAAAGCATACGGATAGACGCTGACGCGGAGATCGAGGCCAAAAGCACACCGGAACTAACGGTTAAAGCCGCGTTGTTTGCTGGTCAACTAAGCGAGGCCGCGCAAGCGTGACTAATCTAGATAAGTTTCACAGCTACCTAGCGCGTGTGCCGAGTCCCGAACACTTTATTACATGGGATTATTACTTCATGGTGGCTTCTGTCCTTGGCCGGAAGGTGTGGCATAACCCGCTAGACTTCTTCCCTGTGTTTCCTAATATGTATCTAGTGTTCGTGGCCGGTCCCGGCGTAGGCAAGAGCCTCCCTGCTAACTTTGTCCGGGAAGTGCTGGATGGCTTGCGTGTTAGCCCTTACAAAGACGGGCAAGAGAAGCTTCAAGAGACGGACAAGCTACTCGGCACAGAGCGCACAAAGAGTCCAGTTACGCTAGCTCCTGACGACTGCTCCGTAGAGCGGCTGATTAATCTAATGAGCACTAACACTAGCTCGTTCTTCTACACGCCGCCGGGCGGAGACAAACCCGTGGAGGTAGCTCACTCCAGCATGTGCGCTTGCGTGTCCGAAGAGCTGGCTACGCTTTTCCGCGAGAAACAGAACGTGCTGGTTCAGTGGCTTAACGGTGCCTATAACTGTGGAACTTTCAAACGTGAGACAGAGAAGCATAAGAAACAAGTAATTAAAAACATGTGCCTTAACCTACTAGGTTGCGCTGTTCCCAAGTGGATAGCTAAGAACATCAACGAAGACCTGCTAGACACTGGCTTCGCAGCTAGAACATTATTCATCTGGGGGGAGAAGGCTCGCTTTAAGATCGGCATACTGCGGCCTGACGACAGCAAGAAGCATCTTATGGGCGAGATAACCGAACACCTAAAGAAGCTGGCGCAGCTGACGGGTCAGGTCGTCTGGACGAAGGAGGCTGAAGACTGGTATGAAGACTGGTGTATTAACAAGAGCCACATACATTTAAACCCTAATCGTAGACTGGCCAGCTACTACGAGCGAAAGCGTATTCATCTGCTTAAGGTGGCCATGAATGTGCATTTCGGTTACAGCACGGAGATGACTCTGGAGCTGAGCGATTTCAAACAGGCTCTGAAGCTGCTGAACCAGCTAGAGATCGACATGCACCTTGCGCTGGCAGATGTAGAGAAGCAGCCGATTCACAAGGTTCGAGATATTATCCTTGAGCTGCTGGCTGAGAAGAAAGATGTGACCGTTAAAACCATACGGCTTCATTGCTTTGACTACGGCGGAAAGAACCCTGACGAAGTAATCACCGGCGCGCTAGACCACCTGTTGTCTATTGACGCCATAACAAACAGTAGTGTGGATGGCAAAAACTATCACTACAACCTGACAAAGAGAGAGGAAGCATGAAAGTTAAGAAAGTAGAAACAATAGGGGTCCTTACGAAACACCCTTCATACAAAGTAGAAATGTGGGACGGCAAAGGCAGCTTTATAAGGCACAAAGCTGACTGCTGGGTAGACCTTTTGTATCCCGAAGGGCCGATGATACAAGACCACGCGCCGCTTGAGACGGCTTTCCAGCTTGTCAAGGAGGAAGTATGAAAGCATTCGACAAACAAGGAAACATAACAGATGAAGCCCTCGCGCATCTAATGAAGGAGAAGCTGGGTTACACAGCCGAGGAAGCAACACAGATGCTCGCGACGTCTAGTGTCCGCTCCATTGTTAAAGACATGGCGTTTACCTGCTGGCTTACGAATGACCGGGACAGCACGGAAGCACAGATTGTGCGCCGCGCCGCCCGGAAGCTCTGGCCGGATCTAATCGAACACCTGCGCCGTGGCCCTAAGACGGTCAAGGTAGGAGGGAAGAGTAGTGACTAAAGCCTAGGTATCATCTGATTCTTAGCCTTGTTCAGCGCGCGGGTCTGTTGCAGTTTTTGCATCAGGCCCGTTGCCACGTCTGGGCCTTGCGTGTTACTCAGGAACTCCATGTAATTACGAAACTTCACAGGCTCCATGTCTGGATTCGGCACACTCACGCGATCGCTAGCGCGGATACCAGCTAGTCGCTTACGTAGTCGCTCAATCGGTTGGCCTCGGGTTTCATCCAGCACACGTGGGAGTATCTTGTCACGCAGCAAGCCAACCGCTTTCGGCATATCCGCAGTCCGCTTAAACTCACGAAGATCCTTGTTAAGGAACGGGTTAGCGCGCACCATCTGGAAACCACGCTGTGGCGCGTCAGTCAAGTTCTCGAATATCTTCAGTTGCTTACGCTGCTCGCCACGACGTAGCTTGTCTTGCGCTTTCTTCGCAAACTCTGAATTCGAAATCATATCCATACGCGCTGTTAGCAGCCGGATGTTCTGGATATTACCAGTAGCCATCTCGGTGATGAAAGCTGGCAAGACTGAGACTAGGGGCTCGCCCTCATCCAGTGCCTCCGTCATGTGCCTGACCTTAGTGAGAAAGTCTACGCCGAACTCATAGAGTTGAAACTCGAAGCCTTGCGCGTTATTCCTGTTCGTGAAGTCCTGACCCGTCTTCAGCAGCTCGCTGACCACGCCGGCTTGGCCACTCATGGACGCTAGCCCCATGAGCCGATAGGTGTAGTCTCCGAGTGTGGCGTCCGGCGCATTACGCAGCTCGCTCCACTTGGGTGTAGTGCCGCGCCGCTTACTCAGCTTCTCACTCACGTATTCGACAGCCGCGCCGCCCATGAAGATACCGATGGTGGCCTTAAGCAACGGAACCGGATCACCACGCTCTGTTAGCGGAGCCACAACAGTCTTCATGAAGTTATTAGACCGCTCGAAGTTCCACTTAGCCAGACTAACAAACGGGCTGATCTTGCCTCGAATGGCCCACTTAGGCAGGCCACGCACATCATACGTGCCTTGCGTGGTGCGGACAAGATTAGCGCCAACCTCCATAGCTAGCTCCTGCCGCCCATCTGCACCGGCGCGAATCAACTTCTCCCAGTGCATGTCGTTAGCCTCCGGGACACGCGGACCCATATCATGAAAGAACTGACTAGCCGACTTATCGCCATTCAACGCTCTCTGCATGTTATCCATAGCTGCGATGTAACCTGCCTGCATCGTGATGCCACGGGCCACTTTCTCCAGATACTCACGACCACTCCACTTATACATGAAGTTAGCCATAGAGCTAAACCACTCTGTTAGCGTGGAGTTAATACCCACACCGTCCTCACCGGATACAGCTATTTCTTGGTTACTAGAAGTGTTCTTGGAGATAACACCTTGATCTAGGCCACGCTGAATGCCCTCGTTTATAGCCTTCCGGCTGCCTAGAGTCTTAAGCAATCCGGGCAGGTTACGAAGTGGAATGTTCGGAAAGATTAAGAACGGCGCACTGACAACATCCTTCGAGCCCGTAAGGAGCTGCATCATTGTGCTCTTCACAAGGCGATTAGCAGCGTCAATAAAGATGTCCTCCTTTGTGAAGTTCTTCTTGATTGTATCCATCGTGAACTTCACGTCTGCGCTGTTGTGAATAGGGTTGAACAACTCGCCGTCCTCGAACGCGTGGCTATTCTGGCTCTTGTCATTGAACTGATCGGGCTCGTTAAGGACACCACGCGCAATTGGGTCTTGCTCGACGTGTTGGAAATACGCCATGTCCATAGCGAACTTCTTGTAGTAGCGTGTCAGCGATCGGCCCAGCACGTCTTCCCGCCAGCTAGGCGGCAGGCTCGTTCCTGACTGCGTTCGGAGGGCTGAGAAGCGAACAGTCCCGTTATTTTTCATCTGCGCGAAATACTGATCGAAGGCGTCTTCGGCCTCTCCGATCTTACCTTTTACCTTCTTACCATCCACCTCGGTGACGCCCATCGGCTTACCACTCTTGTTGTTCTTGATGTGATGCGCTATGTATTTGCTCTTCAGCTTCTCCGCTTTCTCCGTATTAGCGTGATTCACAATCGTATCAATCACATCAATCTTAGGCATGGCAACCGGCCAGTAGTTCAGCTCGATCTTACCTTGACGAAAGAACACCTTAGGGTTACGCTTCAGGTGCATACCCCATACGGTGCCATCCGGGTTATAGAAATACGAATCTCCTGCTTCGTTAACGTCACGGCTGCCCACGTTCCGGCTCTTGTTCGGGTCGTTGAAATCCTCTGGGAACAGATGCCCGTATTTAGTAATCGGGTCCACGTTCGGATCAACCTGCTCACGGACCATAGGGCCGGAAGTGTTCTGCTCTATTCTAGCGTCCTTGAACATGGCCAGTAGGCCCTTGTAGACTTTGTTCTCGGCGGGCGTAAGCACGATGTCAGACACACCATGCTCAAAGATCGCCTCACCGTGCGCCATGATTCGACTGTGTGACTTCTCACCGATCGTGTCCAGGATCGTAAGCGCCTTGTTGCCGAAGCGGCCGAAGTAACGCTCGCTAGTATCAAAGACAGCACGGAACGAACCGGCTATATGCTCGCCTGTCCTTCCCTGATCTATTATCATGCGGTCCAGCGTAGAGCGGAACATTGGCATACCGAGAGCGGCGCTACGCGTCCGGGTTGCAGCTCGCATGTTCATCTTATCCGACGGCACAACATCCGGGTCTATAGGAGCTCCGTCGCTAGCCTGCTTCTGGGCTGTTACGTTGTCGATGATCGCATCGTCTTGCAGACCAGCCAGCGGGCTCTCCTCTGAGAACATCTTGGTGCTGATGCTGAAGCGCGGGTCGTCGAGTAGCCGAGCCTTTAGATTGCCTAGATCGAAGGCGAGAGCTTTTATCTGTGTCTGCGGCTCGCCGGCACCGTTGATGGAGATTCCGGTGCTTGAGTTACGATGCGTCCCGAAGCTAGCCGGGAACGGCGTAGCCTGCGTTAGCGTCTTCAGCATCTTAGGGTAGTCTTTGTCGTAGAACTTACGCATGCCTTCCAGCTGTTCTATCTGAACCCCCAAGATGGGCCGTGTTCGGGGGTCAGACAGCAGCAAAGCGTAAACGCCTTCGGGTCCGAACAGGGGAACACTTGTGCCCCCAAGAGCTTCCTTGAGTGTATCACCCATGACGAGTCGATGCTTAAGGTTGCCTGCACTGGTAGCATGCTGCTTACCATACGCCTCCGTTAGAACCTTCGAGACAGCCGCGATACCGTCATCAGACAAGGCGCCCTTAAAGCCCAACTTACCCTGCTCATGATGCCTCTCCGTCATCATCACGGTAGCGCTGTCGCTGATGGCTATGTGGCTAGCACCACTATCTAGCGCGTGGCGGGTCGCAGCCTTCAGGGCCATCTCATAGCCGTAGTTTAGGAGTGGCTCGCGTTTCTTCTTCATGTGTTCCAACGACATCTTCGACATCACACCGTGCTTCTTAGCTGTGCTAACCATCGCATTGTGATAACCTACAGTTTCCTCAGCCGAAAGCGCATTTTTCAGAAGAGGCGCGAAATCTACAGAGTCTAAGCTAGCCGAACTACGCATACCATTATGGTGCGCATTACCATTATGAAAGACATCTAGCACAGTGGTGTCCACAGTAATATCATGATCTCCGAAGCTGGAGTGTCTAAGCGTTAACTCACCATAATTTTCACCACGGCGCATCAGAACAGGATCAGAGTCTAACGCGACAGCATCAAAGAACTTAACCTCATTTAACTTTGCTCTCTCCATAGCAGCCTGCACAGGTATCCAATCACTCTGTAGCTCGTAGATATGAAAGACTTTCTCGCCTGTCTTCAGCCGCTCCATGGAGCCACGGACGAACACCAGCACATCGTCCGGCGCGTCTCCCTTACGGTCAGGGAAGTGCGTATCTTGCCGGTCCTTAGCTGCGCCGGGTTGTCGCTCGCGGGCTATGCCATCCCGGCCCAGCACCAGTGTTATGTCCACTGGGTCTTTTAGTGAGTCAAGCGGCTTAGGGTTCAGCTTCACATTCTCGAAGCGCGCACTAGGCCCGAATATTCGACCCACGTTAAGGCTGCCAGGTGCCTGAAGCGGGAACAGCCGCTTGATGTCTTCGAGGTGATCCATCGCGAACTTGGTTACGCCACGAACATACTCGTTGCCGTCAACCCCTCCACCTATGTCCTTAACAACCTCATCCATCGTGAGGTTTAATCCGTCCTTCGTAAAGGTGGCTACCACAACCCCATCCGCTGTATCCACAAGCTTAATATCATCAACACCGATTTTCGTGGACAGGCCCAGCCGACTAGTCTCCACGGTCTGTATAAAATCATTAACAACAATGTCTTGAAAGTAAGGATCACGGGCCAAGAACCCGTCAGCGTCTAGGGCCATCACGAGCTTAGTGGCCAGCTGGCCGCGATCCCTCGTCACGTATCTGGCGCTTACACTAGACAGCATTAGAGTCGTCTCACGCCCAACAGCATCCTCAAACATAACGCGGCTGTGGTTGTCAACCCTCAGATTCCTAACCTCTCCAGACTCCAAGAGAGGCTTAAGCACCTCACGAGCAACACGCTCTGCGCCGCTCCGCACACCCGGACCGGGCTTACTGGCGACACTCTTCTTATATGAGATAACCTTAATATCCAGCTTGTCCGTGCCGGTGTAACTCTCCAGCACGTCACGACCCACAAAGCCCTTCTGGCTTAGCTCTTTCTCCAGCCCCAGCAACCGAAGGATATCTTGCTCCCCTTTACTGTAACCGCTCTTACTACCGAAGATAGCCGCGTGTAGCCTACTACGCAGGAACTGGCCTTCACGTGACCCCTTGCCCTCTGCCTTAAACTTACCAGAACCCACCCGCATGTGCTTAGCAAACTGCGTCTCGAACAGCGGGTTATCGCCGAGGGGGCTGAGGTTTTGGTAGCGTATATCAGGGTTAGTTGGATCAAAGGTTCCACGGTTGCCTGCGGCAGACTTGATCTGTTCAGGACGGAAGGCTACATAGGAGTCACCCTCGTTCGCTGTCTGACCACTAAACTCCGCGTCAGATAACTTTCTGTAGTCTACTTGGTCTAGTTGCCCTCGCGGGTTAAAAGTTACAGCTTCTGCTCTGTTTAAATAAACCAAGCCGTCGTAGCCTTTAGACTCTAGGGCGCTCTTAATAACTTCGTTCTGACCGCGCTTACCTCTAAGGACCGCGGCCTCCTGAGGCGTAAAGATGCCTAGCTCTTCGGCTCGTGCCAAAACAGATCTGGCGTTAAACGTGCCGCTTATATCCTTAACCCTTAAAGGATTCTTAATGCTCAAATATACAGGAAAGGTTCTGCTACCGTCAATGGTAGTTTTAGCCTCACCAGCTCTCGCGCTATTAGACTTAAACCTAGCCGCAGCCTGCCCCTTCGTGCCGAAGTGTGCGCCAATCTCATTTCCAGTGTCAGTATCGAACACATTAAAAGGACGCTCAGCATTGCTGGCATGATAGACAACCTTGGGCGCCCCGCCCTCGTTCACGACCTTGCTCCCCTCCATGAAGCGGCCAAGCTGACTTTCATTCTGATTCAGAACGCCAGAGCCACGAGCAGCCTGCTCCTTAGCCTCTAGTTGCTCCGCCATAGTCCGCTGGCTAAGCGTCGGCTCAGAGCGAGCTGGCCCACCAACAACCTCCTCTACGGCGCGGCTAGCGGCTACAGCCTCGTCAATAAGCTTCTCAATGCGCGCCGCTTCGCCCTTAGCAAACGCACCCTGCGGTTTGTTAGCTATGCGGTCCGCAACGATCTCAGCACGTGGCCTGTTATCAAGAAGCAACTGCCCATGCAGCCGAATCAGGTCATCAAGGTTCTCTAAACCCAGTAGCCGTTTAACGAACGTCTTAACATCCTTAGCGGCCAAGCTAATCTTCTGCGCAACAGTTCCCTTGCGGTTAATTACAGCGCGTTCGACAACACTCACACCGACAGCTTCCGTGAACACCTCTTCTGGCGTGATCGCATCCTTGCCGGTTAGCCCCTGTTCTTCGCTGAGCCGCGCCGCGTGTTCCTCAGAGAAGGCTAGAGCTTTACCTAGGTTCGACTCCTGTATCTTGTTGCCGAGGCCCGACTGAATGTCCTGATTAACAAGATGAACCAGCTCGTGAAAGCCTGTGTCCACCTTAGCGTTGCGGCCTAGTGTTACTGATTGCGTAACAATGTCAAACGCGCCAGCTATGAACCGGGTCTTAGCCGTATTCATCAGGTTTTCGTTAACGGCCAGCGGTCCTACGCCTCGTTCCTCATTCAGCTTAATCAGGTCATCTAGCCAGTCTTTATTAGACGGGTGCCAGAGTGATTCAGGCCGTCCGACGCTACGTAGCAGCGCTCTTACGCGCTCCACAAGCTCGCTAGAGAGCTGATAACGGAAGCGGCCAGTAGCGTCAAACTCGTCTGAAATCTGGTCTGCTTGGTCCCTAGCCGGAAGTGGATCAACAGGCTCCTGCTTAAGCGAGCTAATATCCACTATTGAATCTGGATCAGAGCTGCTTAGATACGAGCCCTTCGCCAGTCGCGCCTTGGCGACCTCAGACGAGACAGGCTTTTGTGGCTCGCGGGCGCGCCGCGCAGCTCTGTTGTTACTGGGAGCTTGACGCGCCTCAGCGCCAGCGGACACAGGCAGTTCCGCACGACCGACAACGGCAGCGGGCGGATCAACAGCGTGTTGCTTGGGCGCAGCAGACGCGTCCGAGGCAGCGGCACTACGCTTAGCAGCTGTGGCGTTCGCGTCAGCTGGAACATCAGCTACGGAGCTACCCATGTCATGCTTCTCTATGGATTTTATGAGGCCACGTGCGTTAGATATTTTTGAGAAGGCGACACTACGAGCACGATTGCTGGCATTTGGATTATTTATGACTGCATCAGCTTCAGCTATTCGCTTCTGCTGAGTAGCTAGTAGCTCCGCACGTGAAATCTCCGGTGCGGGCTTCAGGTTGTAAGGCTTGGGGGCTGGCTGACCAGCCGTAGCCGCAGGCTCAGCCGCAGGCTCAGCAGGCGGGACAGCCGGATCTTCCGCTGGCGGGGTATCCTTGGGTGCAGCCGGATCAACAGCCTTACCGGCTACTTCTACCTCTCGCAACGACGACTTAAAGCCCATTGCCCTACCTAACATGTTCGGCTCGTTAAGAACAGCGCCAAGAGCAGTAGCACCCAGCACCCGAAGCGGGTTGCTAATTTCGCCTTCGAACCCTAACTGCATACCGGCTTCCACAGCACCTGAAATACCAGCACCGGCTCCTGTGTTAATAAGCGCAGCCTTCTCTAGCACATCAAGCTCACCGCCTGTGGCACGCCCCTTAACAGCTTTCTTGAGCGCACCGCCAGCCATACCAGCTACGCGAAGACCAGCTCTTGGGCTAAAGGCCCCCAACGACGGCAGAAACTCACCAGCCAGTGACGCATAAGGATGCTCTTCACGGGCCTGTTGCAGCTTTTGGAGTTGACCCGCCCGGACCTCTTCACCAACAACAGCCTCTAGGACCTTGTTCTGCGCGGCTCCGCCAGCAAGCGCACCTGCTATGCCTGTGCCTACGACAGACGCGAGAAGCCCAATAGGGTGAGCCTTAAGCGGCAACGTAAGCACGTTAAGCGCTAGAGCTGCGCCGCCAAGACCGCCAGCTGTGGGGACTATGGACTCAACGGCACTGCGGCCAAAGGCTCCTAGGGCGCTGCTGCTCGGCTGTTCCGGCGCGGCTACCACCGGAGGCGGTGGCGGTGGCGGTGGCTTAGGTATAACCTGACCGTTATCCAACAGGTCAAACTTAGCGGGATCGTAACCGTGTTCTGTGAGCCATTTAGCCCTGGCGGGGCTTGTAGTGGGCATTACTGTTGTCCTCCTCTATTGACTATGTCTTGTAGTTTCTGTAATTGCAACTGCAAGGAACTGGCTCTGTTCGTTGCCTGACTAAGGGGTGAAGGCCTCGCCTGAAATCTGCTACCTTGCCCACTAGTGGCGTTAGACGGGAGCTGCGTTGTTATTTGATCTGATAACGCTGCCTGCTCCTCCAGCAGCTTACGGATCTTAACCTGCCTAGAGACGTTATCTCGACGCTCTTGGCCCAAGTCCTGCGCGCCTGTTAAAGCCTGCAAGCGCTGAACAAGCCCACTGGGAGCTGACAGAGGAGAAGGGGCTAATGAACCCAGATTAACACCTTGACCGGGCTGACGATTTACACTATCAGCCGGCAAGACTGGCGCAGCCGCGCGAGCTTCCGCGTCTATTATGCTCCGTATAGCCTCCGGCGACGCGTTCACGCCTCCGGGGGTAGTCTCGTTAACCACTGTGCCGGGGCCAAATCCAGTAGGATCAGGAACAAGCTTCTCATTAACAGTGTTGCCACGAGCGTTTATGTAATCCTTGTTTATGTTATAAGAGAGCGTGTCTGATGCTATTGGCAAGAAGTTTGCGCGTCTCGCCTCCGCGTTAGCTAGACCGGCGTTCGCATTAGACAGCATGCTGGCCGCGTCTGACTGGCCGATAAGGGACTCAGCAGCCCTATCTGCTTGATCGCGTTGCTTAACAATCAGCTTCTGACCAGCAGCCGACTTGTCAAACTCATTTAGCGTATCGCTGACCAGCTTCGCCCCAAGCGACTTTGACTCAGCCGCGCTAGACGCTGCCGCATCAGCGCTCAGTCCCGCTTTAACCTTCTCGCTAAACAACTTAGTAATCCCAAGATCATCCATCTGATCTGGGTTCAAGTTCCTCTCCTTAGCGCCTGTCAGGTAGTATGCTGCCCAAGCCGCATTTCGCCCATCCAACCTTGCGTTAACCCGCTTAACCTTCTCCGCGTCAACAGCCCCGGCTAATTTTATATCTTCTTTAATCTCGTCGGATACATTACGCATCCACTCTATCCTGATCTGAGCCGAGCTGGTAGCTTCTGCAACCTTCTCCCGCGAGTCACGCTCAAGCGCACCCTCGCTCGCCGTCCGCGTTGCCGCCGCAGCTTCCCGCTGTGCCGCTAGCGCGTTAGTCTTAGACATCAAAGCGGACTCACGATTATACGCCCGTTCTTCTTTCTCTTCCGCCAGCTGCGAATTCGATGGTAGCCCGAAGAACGGGCGTAGGCTACCCTGCGGTATCGGGAGGCCCGAGTCACCTGAAGTTGCTCCAGCCCTCGGTCTATTTGGTCTATTTGGTCTTAATGGCATAATGTTATAATGTTATATTTAACTGAAAGTTAAGGCTTTTTGAACCCGCCTGCTAACGAACCGATACCTTTTGCTATACCGCTAAACGCACCAAGCCCCACATCCAAGCCTGTTCGACGCTCCGAGTTAATCTGATTAGACTGCCGTGCGTTAGCTCCAGTTTCACTAAGAAGCCCTGCGCCACTAGCTTCTGTGCGAGCGCCAAAATTCGGCTGGCTAATACCCGGAAAGGACGCCGCTGCGAGCTGCGACCCCGTAGACGATCGACCAAGCGCAAGCTGCGCCGGATCAATACCAGTTCGCAGTGTCGGCAAGATACCACCGAAGCCTTGCAGAACCTGAGCAATAGCCATCTTCTTCTGCGTTAGCCTGTCACCGAAGTTAGTAGCAGCTTCTATAGCCCCTGTGTTCGTAGGCAGATCTAAGTTACCACGGCCAGCGGCTGTCCTGTTTAGGCCACGGCTAATCTGCTCACTCTCCGCGCCTGTCAGGCCAGTTTGCAGGTCTAGATCACCAAAGCCGCTAGCTATGCCCTCACGCACACTCATAAACTCTGGGTCTAGAATACCCATCAGCTCCCGCGTTCCAGCAGCTAAGTCACGGCCCGGCCCAGCAAGAACTTCTGCCTCGCCACTCGCGCGGCCCAGCGCACCTGCCGTATCCACAGCGGCGCCAGCCTCTGCTAGCCCCGGACCGAACATCTTAAGCAGATCAGTCTGTATCTGCGCAACCTGCGGCGCGATAATTCGTTGCGCGTCCACAGTAGTTTGCTCGTCATTAAGCAGCTCTGCGTTTATAACCCCCCTGAGTGCGGGAAAGTTGTTAATCAGAGCCTTTAGCTGGGCTTCTGTTGTCTCGTTAGCCGTTGGTGCTGGTGCATCTCCTCCCATAATTTAACCTTTTAGGTAGTGTCTGTTCAAGTTTTCCATGGTGTAGAGTTTCATTCGCCCCTTTCGGAGCATACTCATGGTTGTTATTGCCGGATATCGTCTCTGAAATTCAACCGCGAAAGCAGGCAGCGCGCCGGGCCGTGTGGATGCAATCAGCTCCACGTGCATATTGTCGCCTTGCAGCTCGCCTAGGGCCACGCCCGTCAGCTCACCGCGCCCGTCACGACTCGCTAGCCAAGTGCCAGCCTTCAGAGCTGCACAGACCACTGTGAAGATCTGCGCTGTGGTCCAGCCCTTACACAACTTCTCACTGCGCTGGTCACAGAAGAAGAACAAGATGTCTAGCGCACGTGTCATCATACCACAGTGAAGGTGTCTAGAACCTTATAAGTATTAACACCTACAGTCAGGTTAACGGGGCCAGTCTGCGCACCCACCGGCACAAAAAACACCAGCGACTCATCACTATAGACCGTAACACCGCCAACAACACCGCCAACGGAGACACTGTCAACCACGCTGAGGCCCACGCCAGTCACGGACACCAGCCCGCCAACAGCGCCGCTCTCAGCAGCCAGAACAGCCTGCACAAGGGGCCGTGCAGCAGTCTCCGCTTGTGAGCCTATCTGCCGGCGACCGCTCTGCACGTTACAAGCCAGCTCCACAGTCAGCAGACTAGCTGAGAAACCCCAGCGCATCCAGAAACCGCTCTTAAAGCCCTCTCTGCCGTCGCTAATGTCAAAGAATACCGCCTTAACACGGTCATCGTTAGAGTGAAAGGGGAGCGGCCGGGGCGGCACATCAACAATAGTGCTTTGAATAAGCTCCTTGCTCAACAGTGTCCCCGACCGCTCATCTGTATAAGGAGTCATTGATACAGTGCCGCTCTCCACAACATCCGTAAACACGGCCTTGACGTAGATGGGCTTCTGCGCAACACGAACTTCCACATCACCCTGCTTCTTAGAGGCGGCGCGCTCGCCAAAGAAGAAACCTACGCTCTCTAGGCCCGGTCCGCTGAACAGCTCATAGAACTTGTTGTCTGTTGTAATGCAGATAAGCTTCCGCTCTAAATCAGTCTTAATCTCTGCGAACTGCTTAATGCCAGCAAGGCCCTCGTAGATATCCACCGAAGAGAACACACGCATCAGCTCGTCGAACACGACAACAGCCGGGCCGTACACTGTTTCCACAGCGAAGAAATCATAATTATCAAAAGAGCCAGCACACGTAACAGTCTGCTCCACACCGTCAAACAGCTCAGCAATCTTCAACGAGAACGGAGCGTTCTGCCCACTGTTCTTTAGCTGCTGCACAGCGTTAAACGATCGTATGCCTGTGAGGTCCACGAAGGCTACGTCACCGAGGACATCTACAATAGAGAACGGGTTAATGGCTCCCGTGGCAAACAGCGAGATCGTGTCAAACGTAGGCTCACCGAACACCAAACTATTGAAGTTAGGCACAACGAACTTAGTAACTCGCGTCGTGCTGATAACTAAGCCGCCAACGTCTAGCCCACTCGGGGAGATAGACGACACATCATCATATGAGACGCGAAAGGAAACTAGCGGCGCACCGCTCTGCATCTCCATATCCGAGAGCTTATCCCCGTCGGTATTAATGCCCACAACGAAGTCTAGTGGACGACCCGTCACGGACCGGTAAATCGCGCTGCCACGGACCACATACAAGATGCCACTTGTGTAGGTCATCATCGAGCCAATAGGAACATACTCGCGATCATCCGTAGTCCACTGCGCGAAGTTCAACGTAGGCCGCGCCGTGCCATCCGGAAAGATAACCCAGGGTTGCGAAACACCATCCTGCACCACGAACGCCTGCGGGCTGCTACTAACCGAAGAACTCAGGTTAACCGCTCCCTCTATCTTATCCAGAGAAACAATCTTACGCACGAAGTTAACCGTGGAAGCCGGGACAGCCACGGCATACAGCTGAGTTGCCACGGCGCTCATCTGAAAACCGGGGATCTCAAGAAAGGATGAACCGTCTGCGTTGTAGTCCTTGTAGTAAGCCTTACCACTCACGAACACAATACCAAAGTTACCCACAGCATAACAGCCTTGATAGTTACCATCCGGCAACCCGGTAGTAACTCGCAGCGGACTGGCTACTGGATTGATCCGGCCAAAGCGCGAGCGCCCGTTAACCATCAGCTTGTATTCACTGGGGTTTAACTGCGAAGTGTCCAGAAGCAGATTAAGTCCACCACTGTAACCCTCTTGTTTGTGTGTAATAGCTGTCATTGTTAGTAGCGAGTGCCGTAACCGTAACCGCGACCGCTAACACGACTGTTGTAGCCGCCGTTAAGCGTAGGCTGGACACCGTATGCGGCCACGGGCGCGTCATAAATCTCTTTCTCGCCATTCTCTGCTTCGGCGTCAATCGCAGCCAGCAAGGTCGTAGCCTTGTCCTGCGAGAAGATCACATCACCCTTGCTACTGTCTCCCTGCGTGTCCAGCATAAGCGACTTCGTTGCCCAGTAGAACGCCGTGTCATAGTCTTCTATGCCATAGTAGGTATCGTCCAAGTTCACGAAAGGTTGCCAGTCCAGCTTATGCAGAACCTCCAAGATACGCGTTCGAGACACGGTATTCACAGCCTCTAGCGTCTGCAAGATCTGATAGCGAGCCTGCGTCTTGTTGTTCGGAATGGCCGCTATCTCAACGTCTTGTATGTCTGTCACGGAGAGGTTATAAGCCGTCGTCACGCTCTTGCGAATAGCCTCTAGATCATAGAAGCTGTTCATGGAGGTCCGCGCCGTGTCACCGACTGCGAACAGCAGCGTCTCCTGCACTCGCTCACTGTCCTGCGTTTGACCCGTCAAGATAACATTGACAGGAGACAGAACAGGCTTAGAGAACGTCACGGTGATCGGACCGCCTGTAAGCATGTTCACCTTAAGCGCAGACTTCTCCTTAACGCGATACTCAAGGAACGGTGGATACCAGCTCTGCCGCATGTAACGATCCTCAAAGCCCTTAAGGCGCACGTCGTCGAACGT
>TARA_R110000744_G_scaffold44837_2_pt1 | contig 32690 bp, 37 predicted proteins | sample TARA_R110000744 | Tara Oceans TARA_R110000744 (sample SAMEA4398083) | marine metagenome | biome: Polar Biome; feature: [DCM] deep chlorophyll maximum layer (ENVO:01000326); material: water (ENVO:00002006), including particulate matter (ENVO:01000060) such as... | depth 36 m | reverse complement strand
GTATATCTTTATTATTTGTCCGGGGCGCACTGGTTTAAGAAACTCTACCTTGTCCAAAGAAACTGTCACCATTCTAGCCGTGTCACAAATCTGACAAGCATATGCCACCGCCGCTTCATCGAGCCATGCTAACATCATGCCTCCAAACAGATTGCCGTGGTATCCGCAGTCGCCTTCCTTGCACATATGTGTCGACAACAACTCCATTATAATCTATCGGCTAAGTCCTTTGCCTTGGCTATTGTTTGTGGAATGTCACCTTCCATTATAACATAGTCCGCCATTGATATGATCTTTTGTTCTCTTTCTATTTCTTTCTCTAACTCAGCCATTCTCATTTGCATCTGCTGCTGATCTTCATACTCGCCTGTCTTGAGTCTCTTTGTCTGTCTTTCTAACAGTGTCTCTGGTGGGGCGGTTACGTACACTGTGACAACTCTTTTACCCAGTGCCTCCATCTCCTTCTTCAGTTTGGGGATGGATGTTTTATCCGTTATCATGATGCCTCTTTTAGTTTCCTTAACCCTCTTCTTGTCTGTGCCGTAGGAGTTGCCTGCATATGATAAATTGACGTTCATAAGCATGTTGCCATCGTTTAGTTCACTGAACTCCTCTGGGGATACAAAGTCGTACTCGTGAGCACTCTCTTCTAATGCACCGGGGCGAGGTGGTCGGGTGGTGTACGAAACTAATTTGTCCCACCCCTCCTGCACAAACACGTCCCTAGCAACTGATTTGCCTGAAGATGTTGGTCCATATATCGCTACGATAACTCCGTTATATTTGTTCTCTTTAAGATAACAAGCCCATCCGTTATAGTTTTCGTTTCCCCATTCGCCCATTATCTCTCCGCTGAATTGATGTTCATGATTCTAATTCGTATAACTTCTGGCATTACTGCGATTTCCTTAAGAAGGGCATTCATGTAAGCCTGTATCGAACCGCTCTCTAGTGCGATCTTAATATCGATAAAATGTCGACGTAAGTTGCCTCCGGCATCGGTTGCTTCACCCTGTGGGCTAGTTCGTGTGACACCCTTCAGTGCTCGAATTTTATTTAAAATATCAGTAGTGTTTATTTTTTTATCGTAAACGATTGTTGCTTTCAAGATGTAAAGATCAACCTCACCTTCTATAAGTTTAAGGAGTTCCTCTACCTTCTCTTCTTCTTCTAGTGCCTGACACTCTTCTACAATAAGTTTTCTAAGTTTTTGTTTAGTTATTTTCATATTCAACAGCCTCACTATAAGTAGTCTAGTATTATTGGACAGTTAAATTAATTCCCCATTTATTATAAAGAATCAAATCATTGGACATAATCAGGTTCGCTTGGCTTCTCATTAAAGCGGTTTGAATACCGTCGAGGAGATACTGCTCCTTGTCTATTTTCTTATTCAATTTTAATCCGTTTGTCTGCACTTCTTCCATCAGCCTCTTAAAACTAGTGGCGTTAACAATATACTCGCACAACAGAACCTTTAGGTCTTCCGAGCCTCCCTGGCTCACATTCTCTTCTAACAAGTGATTTAGATAAACTAGAACGGTAGAGATCTCTTCTTCCTGTTTAGAGCGTACTTCCGGGTCGAACCAATATTTTTTATCTTTACTGTAAAAGTTGTCCCACATTTTTAATCTTTTAAAACTCTAGTTGCCTTGTCCTGACTATAAATCTTTCTTTGTATTTGTTGCGGAGAGCCTACAACGACCACATCAATACCAGACTGTCCTCGATTCAAGTGTATCCTTGTGAACTTTTGTTCGCTATTAAGGCCACTTGGTAACTTGTTTTCTGTAAGTAGAGATTGATATTGTATGTCTTCTCTGAGACATACAACCTGCTCTGGATTAATAAAAACCTCTCTGAGGTCATAGGTTCTGTTTTTTTGGTTTGAGTGCACTTTCGTATTCTCAAAAAGTTCTACTAATGAAACTATCATCTATGCTGTCTCCGTTTTGTTTAGTGCATATGCTCTGTGCTTTGGTATAGACCAACGCCTACCACCATATAAAATCTCACAATAGGGCTGGCCTGCGGCACCCATCATATCTTCGCAATCATCGCTGACCATCAAAGCGGGGGCAGGCTGATGTGTTGTTATGTGTTCTGTCACTACTCCTCCCTCGAAACGAAAAAGGACCGTATGCGATGGCACATACACAAGGTCTCCTTTCTTTACACTTTTCATTTTATTTGGCTTTAGTGTTTTTCTTTCTTGAAGTGGTCTTCTCTTTTGCCGTTGGGGCTGGAGCCGTTGCTGCTGCTGTTACGGCGTTAACCACTTCCTGTGCTTCTTGTGCTTGAGCATTGGCTCTGGTGATTGCCTCCTGCTCCATAGTATCCAAGACTGACAGGTACCCGTGAGAGATGCTCACAATATCATCATACATTGAAGCCACTTCTTGAAGTGTCGTTTGCATCTCCATCATATCACGAACTGCAAACAGAATCTTCTCTTTGCTGTTGCTGCCAACAAGGCGAGAATTGTTCGTCATTCGACACATAATTTCTTCATGTACCTTTGTGTTTAATTGCTCAACTAGTTCTTCTACTTTATTAGGAATGTTTTCTGTCTCGATTGAATGTTGAATTTGTACTTTCATTTTTTACCTTGTTATATTATAATATATGTTGAATCCACAATGCGCTTCCTAAAGAGAAAAGACTTCCTAGAAGCATCCACATCAACTTCGAGGAGGTGCCTTTCCAGTTCTCCAGATCACGCAAGCGTGCGTGAAGTCCTTCGTCTGGCTCAAACACGTCCTTATGGATCTCGGAGATCTCCTGTGACATGACCTCTTGTCTTTCCTTCATGAAATCTATCGAATCGATTACTCTTTCGAGTTTGCCATTAAGTTCTATTAGTGCTTCTTGTGGTGTTAACATTTTTATTACCTGTACCCGACTATAACACAATAACTATATTTAGTCAAGTGTTTTTTTCTAAACTTCAATAATTGCATAATTTGTTGTAATTAATGTCGAAGCAACGGATACAGCGTTTTGCAATGCTGTTCTCGTTACCTTGGCTGGGTCAATGACGCCTTCCTCAAGCAGGTCAACAATCTCTCCTGAATAAAAATTCATTCCCATCGAACCTTTCTCAGCCAGAACCTTTTCTATTATAACATCTGGGGAAAGACCGGCATTGGTGGCCATTTGTTTCACGGGATCTTTTACAGCCTCCATGATTATCTTTACACCTAATCCCTGGTCATCATTGGCAACATCGACGTGAATGCCCCTAGATGCTCTCAAAAGGGTTACACCACCTCCTGGTACGATACCTTCTTGTTGCGCGGATCTGACGGCCTCTAGGGCGTCTTCAATGCGATGTTTCTTTTCGATCATCTCTACTTCGGTAAGACCACCCGCTCGGATGATTGCCACACCACTTGCTAACCTAGTAATCCTGTCCTGGATTCTCTGGGCTTCGTGCATGTTTTCTGTCTGTTCAAGTTCTACTTTTAAGTTTTCAATTCGTCTTTCGACGTCTTCAACGTCGCCTTTGCCGCCAATAAAAGTCGTAGTGTTCTTTGTAATATCAACCGTAGAAACCACACCTAGGTGCTCTAGCTTGACATCTCCTAGGGTAACACCTGATGTTCGATTGGCCATGGTCGCACCAATAGATGTCGCTAAGTCTTTGAGAGTGCTTCTCCTCTCTTCGCCATATAAAGGTGCCTTAATCGCTGCGACCCGCATTGTTCCTCTAAGAGCGTTCATGATAAGTGCTGCGAGGGCCTGCCCCTCTACGTTCTCTGCGACTATTAATAAAGGTCTGTTCTCTCTTGAGACCAGTTCAAGTGTCGGTAGGATCTGTTCTACGGCCTCAACAGACTCGTCGGTTATTAAAACATAACAATCCTCATACTTAACCGCACCCCTTCGTTCCTGGTTAATGAACTGAGGAGAGATGTACCCTGACTCTACTCGGAAGCCCTCCACAAAATCAATACTTGTGTCGACTGATCTTGCTTCCTCAACAGTAATCGAGCCGTCCTTACCTACTCGGTCGACGGCCATGGCAACAAGTTTGCCAATCTTCTCATCGTTGTTGGCAGATATTGTTGCAACATGTGCAATGTCTTCCTCGCTTGAGATGGGGCTGGATAGGTCTTCAATGTTGTCTACAATCACTTTAACCGCTTTGTCCATTCCCCGCTTTAGTTCGGTTGGTGAAGCACCTGCTTTAAGATAACGTTGTGCTTGGTTAAGGATTGCTCTGGCTAATACAGTTGCCGTAGTCGTGCCATCACCAGCATCATTGTTTGTTTCTTCGGATGCTTGCTTGATAACCTGTGCTCCAACATTCTGAAAAGGATCCTCCAGATCAATAAACTTTGCGATGGTCACACCATCTTTCGTAATGATTGGGCGCTTACCCTTCTCTTGAAGAATAACGTTGCGACCCTTTGGGCCTAGGGTACTAGCAACATTGTCTGCTAATTTATTTACACCTTTCAGTATCTCATCTTGGAGAGCACTGGTGTCACAATACTTTTTAGTCATAAAAACCTCTTAAATGTTAGTGTATATATTATATCAATTTTTTCAAAAAAGTAAAGGGCTAAGTTTATTTTTCTTTACTTAATTGTCCTGCCGCCTCTTGTTCGACCACTTGAGCATTCTTAACGGCTTCTTCGCCACCCTTGATTGCTTTGCTTCGGTCTTTAGCGACAAAATATGTGTTGAGGTTCTGAGAAAGATTAGCGACGGCCTCAAATAGATCTACCACTGAATCACCTAGAATATCCAGGTATCCAGAGGCTGTGCTATAAATCTTCTCTGGCGAGACTTCAAGTGTGCCTAAGTTCTGATAGTCTATAATATCGTTTACCTTAGTAGCCAACTGCGATGTGGACAGCGACCACTGGGTCTTTCCACCTTCTTTGGCTTCGGCTAATACCTGTTGTTCCCACTTGCTTCTTAATGACTCTGCTGTAACTGCTACAGGCTCCTGCTCCTCTGGAGTCTCTTCTTGCTGCTCAGGTGCTTCTCCTGGCATTGGGATAGCCTGCCCTGTGTATCCAGCAGTCCTAGTAAGGAGCGCATATTGTGTAGGCCAATCTAACTCTGGGTTTGTAAGGATACTCAGTGACTCTTGAGGGGACTTGCCTTCAAGGGAAACCAATTTTTGCCCACCACTGTTAATCGTTATCGCCTGGAGGAAGTTATCTCTCCTGAACACAAACTGTCTCATATCAATCTCTGATACTTCTCGGTCTCCACCCTCTTTGTACACAACAACGTATACCATTTCTTGGAACTCGTTCAAAGCATCAATCAAATTTGTATAACTGCCTTTCACATCTGTGGTGTTCTTCAGCAACTTTAGACTCATTGGTACATTTGCCGATCCATATTCCGTAAAGGCTATGATATCTTGGATAGGAAGGTTACCTTTTTCAGAAACCTCTGCCTCTTGTTTACCACCAAGTAGTGCAGCGAGGAAACCTTCAAACACAAACCCAGCAGTACTAGCACCGAAACTATTAATAGTTGCGTTTAGTGCCTCTAGTACAATCAAAGTACTGATGACTCTTCTAGGAGACGAGATATTGTTGTCCGGCTCTTGCAGTCTCTTTATGAATGCGAGCTTCTCTGGAAGACTCGCGCCTCCACCGATGGCTCTGAAGATCTGGTTTACCTGTCCTCTTTCTAAAGAAGCAGGGTCTCCCCAGTTCTCAGTGGGAGAAAACTTTGGAAGAGACAATACAAACTTCTTTCCGGCCTCAACGTCCACTGGGGTTGGGTCCGAGGGTGCGGCCTCCGTAATTTGCACCTTATCACCTAGAGATTTGATCTGCTCTTCAACAATATCGATCAAGTCCTTCAGTCCAACACCGACGTTGTGGGTCGTTTTAAAATGTTTCTCTATTAGTTTTTCTAAACTCATGCTTTAAATAGTTAATATTATAAGTAAATTCTAAATAATTATGTCAGCAATCCCAAGTTCTACTGCTTGCTCTGCTGTAAGGTAAACGTTTACCTTTCTATCCATTAGTTTCTTGAGATATCTCTTTGTCATATCTGTCTCTTCAACAAGGCAGTCTATGTGTTGTTCCTGTAGATAACGTATCTCGTCCATCTCATTCTCAAGACTGTGAAGTGCACCATGACTTGCGCCAATAACACTGTGCATCATGATACGACAGTTCTTCATAATCTTTCTTTTACCCTTAGTGCCTGCTGATAGCAACAAGACTCCAGCGGACATAACCTTTCCTATCCCGAATGTTTCTACGTCACAGTCTTTCTTAACCATTCTCATGGTGTCATAGATCCCGAACATCTCTGAAGCGGAACCTCCGTGAGTAGAGATTAGAAGTTCGATTGGCTCATAAGTTGTTATCTCTTCCGACTCTGGGTCTTCTGGATCCTTCAACTCTGTCTTCTTGCCCATTCTTTTAAGCATCATCAGAGAGTATATTAACTCTGATGCGGACTCCTCGTTAATCTCTCCATGGAGAGATAGGGTTCTAATCTTGGGTTTAGCCTCTTCTTCGGCTGGTTCCATGAATAGATATGGAAGCATGTCGGCTAGAGTTGGCTCTTCGCCTTCGGCGCTTTCAGGACTGGTCTCCAGCTCTTCTTCTGGTTCTTCGACCTTTTCCTTGATCTTCTTTGTTGTTATAATTTTCTTTACATTCATGGCTTTTGTTCCCGCTTTCTTTTTATGTCTCTCTTATAAATACGTTCCAACTCTGCCATTGCACCTTCCCAATCTTCATATTTTAAAATAAACTTGTATGTTCTAGGGAAATGTGTTATCAGATTGGAGACTGAGACAAGTTTCCATGTCTCAAAGGTTCGGTCATCCAATCTTTTTATCTCTTGCAGTTCTTCTTCTGGGATCCCAGTCTTATGTAGATTAGTATACTTTAGTTCTCTGGCCAAACTTAAGTCGGCAGAGACTATTCCAAGAAGTGTCAGGCATTGTTTATTAATCTCAGTCATCATGTTAACAAGATGCCCATAGCTTAACACCGTGGTTAGCCCTCTGTACGCAAACACGCCCAGCATAAACCAAATTAAATCATTGTATTGTCCAAACATACGGACCTTATTATATCAAAAGCCGGAACTTTTGTAAAGATTAAACTTCAGTCTTCTGTGTGAGTCTACGGAAGATCTTCTCAGAAAGTTCTTCAGCAAGTTGGTCTTTGTTTTGCTCGGTGAGCTTTGCTTGGACCTTTGCGAAAACTGCTTGGAAGAACTCGTTCTGCTCTGTTGTCTGAACTTCTGTGATGGTTGTGTCATTTCCTGCGTCGATATTTGTGTTTATGTTGGCAGTAGTGGCAGTCTCTGTAGTTGTGGTAGTGTCGGTGTTATCCGTTGTGTCGGTAGTCGTACCAGCATCAGTAGTTTCGGTGGTGTCAGTGGTGCCTGTGCCTTCCTGCATCATGTTATCACGATACATTGCAGCGCCTTCTTCCTCATCGTCATCGTCCATCTCCATGTCCATCTCCATGTCCAAATCATCGGCGGGCTCTTCAGCGTCACCAGCCTCGACATTAACCTCGACGTCAAGGGCATCCTCAAGTGCGGCGGCTACAGCGACTGCTACCTTTTGTGCGAGATCCTCTGGGGACTCATCGGCATCGTCAGCCATAACTGCGTCGATTTCTTCGGCATCTTCCTGCGCCTCTTCTGTGTCAAATTCACCTTCCTCGACCTCATTTTCGGCTACGAAAGTTTCCGCAAGTGGTCTAAGGTCTGCCAACTTCATAAAGCGGCGAATTGTTGCTTCGTTAAGAATTGTCTTTTTACTCATCATTTTGCTCCTTGAAAAAAAGATTCAAATTAAATAGTCCTTTAAATGCTAAAGTGCTTTAAATTATATACTTTTTCTTATATTCTGTTGTTGTTTATTCTCTTTAATAATTTTTTTTGGGCGGCGTTTTCTATTTGTTTTACTCTCACAAAACTAATCCCGAGTCTGTCGCCAACTTCTCTAAGTGTCATTCTACCGTTTTTATCGATTGCAATCAAGGAACAGTTCAGGTCCTTTCCATAGTCTATCCAATGTTTGCAATCGTCTATAAGACACTCCACATCTTTATCCTTACACATGTCTTTACACATTTTTTTCATAATTCATCGGTCTCCTCTGCTATAATGTCAAATATATTTTCTATCTCTTCATCTGAAAGAGAAAAATTCTTTTTGGTTTCTTTCGCTTTTGCATAACTTTTATTCAATATCTTTTTCCTTATCCCTGCTTGATCTTTATATTTTTCTAAGAACTTCAGAAAGTCTTCATCCTGTTCGATATATGCTGTAACCACAGCCCTAAAGAAATCTCCCTGCTTTAGTTCATCAACATGCAGTCTGATTCTTAAGTCTGCATGCCTCTTGTCTGTGTCGCCAAAGACAATCTTCTTTTCATATTCTCCGTAACTGATCATCTTCTTAATATATGGGTGCTACTTTCTATCTGCCCTGCGGGAGTCTGTTGGACGAAGCGAGCCTTTCGATGGAACTCTTCAATCGTTCGACAACCAGAGTAAGAAAGTCCGGAGCGGATTCCTCTTCTCAACTCATCTAATATGAGATCAACCTTACCTTTGTACGGTATTGTGGTCGAGATACCTTCAAGAGAACTGAACCTTCCGTGCCAATCAATCTGGGCTTCTTTACTCGCCATGCCTCGATATGCTTTATATTTTTCTCCACGTCTATTCTCATAGATGTCCCCAGGAGACTCATCCGTTCCTGCTAAAAGAGATCCTAGCATTACGGCATGAGCACCTGCGGCGAGTGCCTTTACAATGTCTCCGCTGGTCTTTATGCCTCCGTCTGCAATCAGTTTTACTTTTCTATCAGTCCTCGCACAATCAACTATAGACTGAAATGTTGGCATGCCGTGGCCTGTCTGGATCCTGGTTGAACAGATACTACCACCGCCGATGCCAATTCTAACGCTGTCGGCTCCCCAGTCTGCTAAATCATCGACGGATTCCTTAGTCGCTACGTTGCCAGCCATAATGTGTGCATTGTTACCGAAGGTCTTCTTGAGTGACTCAAGAGCATTCTTTACCAGAGAGTGGTGTCCGTGTGCAACATCAAGGCAAAAAACATTAACGCCTTGTTCAAACAATGCGGTTGCTCTTTCGAGGTAATCGCCTGTTGTACCAATGGCTGCGGCCACGTTATAGTTATCTTCTGGTTCGATGTCGGCTATATATCCACCACTCATAATATCAATCTCTGCCCAATGCTGGCTCATTACTTTATTGGCCATCTCGGCTTGTTCGGAAATAGAATTATATCTATGTAGCACGCCTAGGCCACCGGCTTCTGATAAGGCGATTGCCATTGCTGATTCAGTTACCGTGTCCATGGGACTTGATATAACCGGAAGGGTCAGAGTAACTGGTCCTAGATTATTGGTCAGATCAACCTCTTTCCTGCTCTCTATTTCTGAATACTGAGGAACCAACAGAACGTCTTCAAAAGCATATGCTTTCTGAAATTGCTCTTCTTGTTCTCCCTTCTCGTTAATTATCATCTTTAGTTCCCCTCTTGTTGAAGTCCTCGATTATCTTGTTTGCCTTTTCCCAGCACGGAGGGCAGTAAAGATTGACCTTCTTCTCCTCTTGCCTGACACAAACATTCCACAAGCTTAACATATCTTTATTGGTTTTGTCAAATGGATCGTGACAATTTGTACACTCATCTGGTAATTGAAAGAAGAGGCCCACCTTTTCATTGATATCGTTTTGTGCCTCTTTTTTCTTTTTAGCCAAACCTGCTCGCTCTATCTTTCTTTTCATTTTGTTTCCCATTAAAACTCTCCTGTTGAACCGAACCCGCCTGAGCCTCGTGAAGTATTCATGAGCGCGGGATCTTGCTTTGTTTCCACAATCTGTGGTGTTGCTATTGGCACTACAACAACTTGTGCGAGCTTTTGCTTTGGCTCTATAAGTTGATTCTCGTTGCCTATGTTCTGTAAGTTTACATATATCTCGCCAGTATATCCGCTATCGATAACACAAGCGCCAACTATTAATCTTCGTTTGGTCGCTACAGAAGACTTGTTCTTAACCTCTAACATGTAACCTGCTGGTAAATCAACCTTGAGTCCTGTTGGTATCAAACAACTTTGCCCTGCTGCCACCATGATGTTGCAGTCCTCCCATAGGCACTTGGTACTCCACTCTGGGTCGTAACAATAAAACAGGTCTGCTCCAGCATCTGTTTTGTGTTCCCTGACTGGTAACTTGGCCTCTTGCCTGACTTTATAAAAATATATTTTCTCTACCATTCTTCCCCCCCTATCCTATTAATCTCAAATTATATCTAATTGATCTTGTTGAGAACCCCCACTGCTCTTCCCAGTTTAATCTTCCAACATAAGGTCTATTGATATAAACCTTGTCATCGGACTTGACTCCCCAACATTTAATTGAAGTAGAGATGTTGTTGGAGTCGATGACTCGAAGAATCCAATAGTCCTTACCATTCTTTGTCTTCCTCTTGATAATCTCTCTTGGGATAAACCAGACCACCTCTAAGTCCGGATCATACTCGGATATTGCTGGAATGAAGTTCTCATCAAGTTTTTTACGTGTGTTTTCATTCAACACTAAATCCATTGGAAAGAGCCCAGTGAGTTCCGACAAGTGATGTATCTTCTCCTCAACTGAAAACTCCCCTTCCTCCATGTAAGATTCAATAGACTCGTTGAGTTTCTTCTGACTCTTAGGTCTATCAGCGATGGCTGCTGCCCAGAAGTGTTTCATACCCGTGAACCGATCATCGCTAAGTGTGTCTAATGCTCCCGCTCGACACATCACGTCAAGAGTCTTTTTATTAAGTTTACTATAAACAATCTCCTCGTTGAAGAGTAACTCCTCCACTGTGTGGAATGGCCTGTGGTTCAATATTTGTTGAATAGCCGCATCCCCCAGACCCTTGATCGAAGTCAGAGGTTGGATCAGCGTCTCTCCATCCTGTGATATTTCCCACACTGTTCCGGAAGTGTTGATGTTTAGTTTTTCAATATTAAATCCAAAAGATTTGGCGATGTTGATTGCTCTTTCTTTTCGTTTCTCCGGCTCTTTATCCAAGAAAGCGGCCATCCACTCAGAGGGATAGTAGTTAAGAAGATGGGCACACTGATAACTAAGAATGCTGTAGCTGACAGCGTGGGACTTATTAAAGCCATACCCTGAGAAGTACTCGAATGTTTGCCAGAGTTCTTCTGCTTTCGACTTCTGAAGTCCGTTATCGACACAACCTTCGACAAACTTGTTGTAGATCTTTTGCTTTTTCTTTTCATGGTCTCCAGTGCCCTTCTTAGTTAGTAGTTTGCGAAGGGTGTTTCCTTCGTCTAGTGTGATGTTTTTACCCAACTTGTGAGCCAGAAGAGCAATCTGTTCCTGGAAGATAAGGTACCCGTACGTTTCCGAAGTCACCTCTTTAATAATTTCATGGGCGTAACTAACTTCAGAAGGGTTATTCTTTGCCTCAACATAAGTCTGGTCAACCTTAGCACTCAGTGGGCCGGGGCGGTAAATAGATGTGATAGCAGAGATATCAATGATGTTCTTTGGCTTGGCTCGGACACAGAATTCTTGGGCTCCCTTTTCGCTAAACTGGAAGACGCCTGCCCACTTTCCCTTGTGAAAGATATTCTTATAAACGTTCTGGTCTTCCAGGTTAATAACATCTGGGTGGAGTTTCTCATCGTAGTATGATTTAATCTCGTCAAAAGTGGGTTCCTGAACATTGTGGTGTCTGCGGAGAATGTGTCGGATACAATCCTCAATCATTCGTAGAGACGCCAGTCCCAGAATATCAAACTTAATAAACCCTAGGGGCTCTAAGTGTCGTACATTCTGTCCCTCACTCCATGGTGTCTGCCGTACTCCCCCGCTATTGATTAAGGGCATCCACTTATCTAAATCCTCTCCGATAACCACTCCGCCTGCATGACGGGAAACACTGCGGACTTGTCCTAGTAAGGCTTCAACGTGAGTTTTAACATGCGGGTATGTATCCAAGAATCTTTTAAGAGACTCTGAGTATTCCATCACCTCTTCAAAGTTTGGTACATATACACCTGCCTTGATTCCATGAGCCTTCTTGGCCAGTGGTGTGGCTTCTTGAATCATCCGACCTGTGACTAGGTTTACTTCCGAGAACGGAATGTCGTAAAATTTGGAAACGTCCTTGATGAGCGATCTAAGCTGAAGAGTGTTATAATTTGAAATAGGAACAACTGTAGAGTCTCCCCACTCCTCGATCAACATCTCTTTTAACTCCATAGGGTTTGACACATCATAGTCAATATCAGGGTAGTCAACTGCGTCTCTTCGCAAGAAACGAGAAAACAGAAGCCCATACTTGATTGGGTCAACTTGTGTAATGTCCAGTACATAAGCAACCAAAGACCCTGCTGCGGATCCACGGCCAGGGCCTGTGATCTGTACAGATGCAGCCTTGTCGGCAACTGCTTGCATCGTTAAGAAATATTTTGCGAACCCCCTGTCTTTGATTACTTCAAGTTCCAGTTTCAGTCTGTCAATGTATTCTTGACTCTGGTGCAACTCCTTGTCTTTAAGACCAGTGATACAGTTTTCAGTTAATGCCTGAATGTCTGTTTTGCCTTCGGGGACAACAAACTGTGGGAGTCGAACATTATCATCAGGCATGAAGTCTTCAATGATATCGTGTGCGATGTGGTGCGTCCTCGTTATTGAATCCATAACTAAGTCGTCGTCATACTCAACTCCGGCTTCACTGGAGTACTTGATATAACTTTCCCACATTTGATCCCCGTTCTTAGGGTACAACTCGTAACCAATCTCCTCAACACCAGGAGGCAACTCTTCATCCATATAAGAAGGGAGCCCTCCTTTGCCAAGCCAACCGATTCTTTTATATAGTTCTCGGTCCTTCCACGCATCAGGGGTTGGGTAATGACTATCAGCAGTAGAAACCAACTCTACATTCATTTCCTGGCAAACCTGGATGATGTGTTTGTTTAACTGATGCTGATCTGGTATGTTATTCCACTGTAGTTCTCCATACCAACGATCACCAAAGACACTCTGCATACGACGAGTTGTTGACCTCATCGCCTCCAGAATCGCTTCAGGACCATCTTCCCGATTGTCCCAATAATTACCAGCGTATACTCCGCCAAGACAAGCACTGGCAGCAATAACACCATCACTATAGCGAGACAAAAGATCATAATCCATTCTAGGATATCGATAAAAGTTTCCATCTTTATAACTCTCCGAAACAAGCTTAAATATGTTGTTCAGCCCCGTTTGGTTCTGTGCAAGAAGAATTAAATGATTTCTCTTCTTAAGAATATTAGTCACTTTTTGCTTAGATGCTGATTCATCTTCAATACTTAGGCTTACATCTTTGTCGATCTTTTTCTTTTGTTCTTTTGCTTTCTGATATTCTTCTCGCCAATCTTCCAGCGATGGCAAAAAGTATGCCTCAACCCCAAAGATAGGTTTAAAGTTTTCTCCTGCGCTCTTCAACTTCTTCGCAAAAAGAACCTGATATGGCAGACCATTCATGTGTCCGTGGTCCGTTAATGCTAGTGCGTCGGAACCATTCTCTAGTGCAAACTTCATGTGGTCTTGTGGGTATCCAAGACCGTCATTAACACTAAGGCCACTGTGGGCATGCAAGCCCACGAAAGGTATATCACTACTCAATATTCTTCTCCAATTATTTTTATAGTACTAGACTAACATAGTTTTTACTGTATGTCAAGTGTTTTTTTAATCAGTGGCTATTGTATTTGGCAGAGACAATGCGCGAATGAAAAGGTCCGGATATTCGGCCTGATCTGTGCCTCCCCACTTCCAAGTATGGTTGGCGTTTCGACCTGTTGTTCCTACAAAATAAGTGTAAGAAGTCCCTGCTGTCAGGCCAGTCAGATACCAACTGTGTGTTATAATGTCATGACTAGAACCTGCACCGTCAGTTGACGGAACTCGAACTTTCTTTTCATACTGAGTTCCAAGTGAGTTATAAGTATCTGAATCGGAAAGCCCTAAGTACAAGAAGTCAAAACCACTGGAGGTATCTGAGTGGCAATAGCCTTGAAACTGAATCTCGACCTTGCCACTGGCTGGTGCAGTAAAGGTAACTTTCCAACGATTGGTTGGTACAGCCATACTTGTAGTAACAGCGTAAGATGTGCTACTGCTTCCACCACTATTGTTTAAGATTGAAATTCCAAGAAGAAGACCGCCCATTTCATAAAGATCAAGCGGGTTCTGGGGAGCAGTTGTTCCAATACCTACGTTACCGGCAGAATCGATTCTCATTCTTTCGGGAGTAGCAGTGTTCATATCATCGCCAATGTTAGCAGTACCAAAAACAAGATAGCCGCCTTTGTTCGTTATTGAGTGGTTTTCGGCAGCATACCCGGCGACGTAAGAAGAAGCTTCAAGTATTTGACTAGGGATACCGGCAACAGGATCTGCATTGTCGAAACCGACACCACCCAAAAGATTATTTGTATAAACAGCGCCGTCATAACGGACTATCATAAGACCTTGATCCCCGTCACCACCCTCATGTTGAATTTCTACATGGTGTGTAGGCGCTATGAAACAGCCTAGGCCAACTCTGTCGTTGCCAGCGTCGACGTAGAAGGCATAAGGTCTGTTGTCCGATTCGATTCGGAAGTCTACATCCTTGCTCTCTTCGTTAAAAGTGGCCGAACCTGATACTGCCAGCGATCCAGAAATGCTAGTGTTATCTCCAAACTCTGATCCAGACATTGTTTCTACTCCTGTTTCGGTATCTTGTTAAGTTTCTTTCTTTTTAAAATAAAACTTGATACCGGGATTAATTCTTTTGATTCTTGTGAACCAATATAAGTAGAGTAGTCTTCCCAATTATCTATCGGATAATACCAAGATATGGGTATTGTAGTTCTTTCTTCAGGCTTGAGATAACAAAACAGATCCTCAAGTTTCGTATCTTGAACACCCTTCTTCATTGTTTTATACTTCTCTTTAAAAGTATCTCTCAATAAAAAGAAATCGTCTGCATCGAAAGAGAATCCTAGATACCCCCCATTCATCACGCTCTCATCTTCGTGAACCAGTGTGACCTTCTTTTTGCTGGAGATTGCTCGCCTATGATGGCGGATAGGTTCGGGATCATAAACTCCCCATGGAAAAGAAACATAATATCTATCAGGAGTAACCCATCTACTAATCTTTTTACTTACAAAATAAGAAGAGTTCGCTCCATAAAGAACACTCCATGCTACCGAATCCCTTTTGAATCTATCTTTAGGATGTATTGAAACATAGAATATTGGTATTTGCTTCTGAAATTCAGTAGGGTGTTTCTTAAATCTATTGGTGGCGGATATTGGATCGAGAATGAAGTCGCCTAGGCGATGTTTTATAAGTGGTTGTGTATCCTCATTGCAAACTATCCATATAGTTTCGCAACCGGCGTAGGCACATTCAAGGACCGACCTTTCTATCGCTAGATAGTTTTCTCCAATAGCCATAAGTGAATCATCCCACGGGAAACCAAAACCAAGAGGTTGTCCGGATATAGGAACGACACCAGCAAGGTGAAACGAGCTTATGTTTTCTTCACCCTTATCCATTAATTAATTTAAGTATTCTATATTGTTCTGAATTTTTGTCTGGTTTGTAGTGACTCAAAATAAAAGTGTCCTCAAGGTCAACAAAAGTTAAATTGTCAGTATCATCATATGAATCCATATTTTTCTTCTCTGTCTTTCTGTATGAAGTCGTTAATCTAATCTGGTGGTATCTCTGTTTGGTTGAGTCTTGTGGATCAACACCATTCTTAGGTCCTTTGATTCCCGCCTCAACCATGTGTTCTGCTACTTTAAATCTTGACATCGTATCTGAATAATCAAAATGATAAATCTCTTCCAGTGTTAGTTCAGACAACGCCATTATGGTTCTACCTGTTGTTGCTAATTTGTGATTCTGTACAAAATGAAACTCTTTTACAAACTTATCACCCGTTCTTACGTAATCTAGTTCGTGAGGACCACAGGCGTTGACATTAATAAAGTCAGTAACACTATAAAGATCACACTTCTTCTTTGCTTCTGGTAATCCTCGTAGCATTGTATCGTCAAACACAATCAATTGGTTAAAATTTATAGTTGGCAGGCCGTTAATGACCGTTAGGCCGCGAATCATACCCTCATCTGGTTGCACGCGGAGACTTAACATTCGATCCCCACCCAGAATAAGACCTGCTGCGTTCAAAGAGAACATTAACTTGGTCCACAACTCTACTTTTTGCAGGCCCCATGTAACTTCACCCTCTGGAGTTCTAAAAAGATTCTCTGTGTTATCGAAAAAAAGTTTACTTAAATCGATATCGGCTGCAAAATAATCTATCTCGTCTGGCTTCTTCTTATTAAGAAAGATTATGGGGATTGAATGGAAGAATGAGTACAATACTGCACTTAAATTGCTTCCAACTATAACCTTATCGCAGTCTCTATCAAACTTACTCATAACACCCTGGTACATCCGGATCGGCGTAACCCTCGGATTCTATTGCTCTCATTTCTCTTTCAATTTTCCTGGATGTTCTAAGTACTTTTCTGGCGTATCTATGCCCCTTGTTATGAGCAGACGTTCTCTTACATCTGCTGCCGCCGGCGTTGTAAGCGCAAAGACTTCTTTTATAGTTGCCACGGTATCTTTTAAGGTGATAGCTTAAAATCTGTATGCCCTTGTGGATGCTGGCCTTTGGATTAAACAGCCCTCTACAAGTGAGTCTTTTTCCAAACCTATTGCGATACCCAGAAGTATATCTAGGCAAAACCTGCGTCAAGCCGCAGGCCCCGTCGCGAGAGACTGCGCGTGTGGTCCATCTGCTTTCAACAAAAATTAGTGAAACCATAACCGTTGGTTCAACATCATATTTTTCTGCTACCCTCACAACGTGCTCCATATTTTCGCATGCTGTGTCGGCATTAGGGAACGCTAGCGCCACATATGCGGCACACATTATCTCAGCCAAACTCATCCTTTCACAACTCCTAAAACATGATTCTCTAAAATGAGAGAGAACAGGTTTTTTTGTATATCCACTTTCTCGACCATCGATTTGTTCAGGAGAACTATGTCTCCCCTAGACACCATTAGGGTGCAACTAGGGGAGACGTCTTTTACTCTCGCAGTCACAAAAGGCTGGTCCACCGGCTTATAATCTTCTGGTAAGAGGATTGTTGGTTCTTCTTTTTTCTTTTCATCTTCCAACAACTCCACAAGAAGATAACGATTTCTCGGCACTATCTGCATGTTAGCCTCCGACCATCTTTGAAACGTGTTTAAAGATTTCATTAAACTTAACAACATCCTCATCAGTTTTGAGCATGCGGTATGCACGCACAGCCAGTCGCATCTCTTCACGGGAGAGCCAGTTATTATCGGCATATTCCTTGCGAAGATCACGCTTGTGTTCTTTTAAGGGTTCCATCTCTGATTCTACTGTCGCGAACGACTTGATAAAATTCTCAAGATACTTTTGTTTTTCAATATTAGTTGTCATAAAGACCTCCGTTGTTATTAATATTAGTTGCCATAATAGCAACTTTACGCACATTTGTCAAGCACTTTATCCACATTTTGAGAATCCGCAACTTGAACACACGACACAACCGTCTTGATATAATAGTTCTGGTGTGTCGCAACAAGATTCAGGCTCGGCACTAGAAGTAACCTTTTCCCCGTTTTGAATATAATTCTTGAGGATTCTGGCTACACAGCGTGCGAAACTGAACATGTTACTATCTTTGTCCTTTTGTAGTTGTTCTACCAAGAACGCCGGTTTCGCTCCGTGACGAAGAGATAGTGAGATCATTCTAGTGAAAGCAGAGTTGTCTGGATTATCGAAAACCTTGACAACATCTCTAACAACCATAGCGTCTCCATTGTTTCCTACCGTGAGGTCGTATCGGTTGTTCTTTGTTTTGAACTTGACCTTTGTCAGTTGACCTTCAGTGAAACTTTTTGGGATTTCAATTAGCGTTGCTAGTCCCCCCAGTACCTCGTATGGCTTGCCATCTAGGAGGCCAACAAGCACTGTCCATCTCTCTCCCTTGATAGTTGTATGATGAATGTCACATTCGAGAATCTCTGGTCTCGCTGCGGCAGGTGTTGGGGCAAAGGTTTCTTTACTCTTTGGTGTGGAATTACTCACCAAAACCCCTGTTCTACATCCGTCTACATAAACGGTAATTCCTTTGAGACCTAGTTTCCAACCAAGCATATACAGTTCTGAAACTACAGAAGGATCTGTATCGCTTGGTAAATTAATAGTTGAACTAATCGAGTGGTCTACATTCTTTTGAATCGCTGCCTGTACAGAAACTCTTCGTTTCCAATCGATGTTATCACTTGTCATAAAGAAGTCTGGGACTTCTTCCTCGGGATACTTCTCTTTCCATTCCCGCACGTTGTGGTGGAAGACTTCGTACTCCAGCCACTTGTCCCCCATATCATCAACAAAGTCTGGGGTCACATCCGTCTCGTTGTGTGATAGTTTTCTTCTTCTCCTGTAGGAGTTTCGGAACACCGGTTCTAATCCCGAACTGGTCTGGGACAGGATAGAAACTGAACCTGTTGGCGCATTAGTGAGTATAGAAATGTTTCTACGACCATGAACAGCCATAAGTGTTTGAATTTCTTCAGGTAATCTCTTAATGTAATCGTTGTCTTTCTCAAGCTCCCAATCGAAAACCGGAAAGGATCCTCGTTCTTTAGCAAGATTAATACTCTCACAATATGAAGAATCTCTCAGAGTGGAATAGATCTTCTCGATCATCAACTCTGCCTCTTCTGAATCATATTTTAAATTAAGTCGAGCCACAGCGTCAGCAAGTCCGTGGGTGCCTAAGCCAGTCCGTCGACCGTTCTTGCATGCGTTTAAAAGTCTTGCCCACATCTCTTTCTCATCTTCTGTGTCGCAGACTGTTAAGATGTTCTCTAACTTCTCCAACTCAAGTTCAACTAGATCATCAGACAATCTCATCGCGACACTGGCAATCGTCTTAAAGTGTTCAAAATCAAACTCTGCATCTTCTGTAAAACTATTCTTTACAAAGTTTTTGAGGTTTACGGAAATAAGTCGACAGGAGTCGTATGCTGATAACGGAATTTCACCGCACGGATTAGTCGTCAAAGTCTTGAAACCTTGATCTTTGTAACAGTGGGCTGGTAAATTGTTAACAATGCTGTCCCACATCATAAGTCCAGGTTCAGCAGTAGTTGTGGCTGAGTCTACGATGGTATCCCAAAGTTCTCTTGCGTTTATTTCTTTTGTAAAAGTCGGATCATCTGATCCAACTGGGAAATGAAGAGTGAAGTTTTCGTTGTTCTCCACTGCTTTCATGAAGGTGTCGCTTATCTTGACAGAAACATTCGCACCAGTGACCTTTGTCAGGTCCTTTTTCATTGTGACAAAGTTCTCAATGTCAGGGTGTCGGACATCCATAGTAATCATCAAGGCTCCTCGACGACCATTTTGTCCAATCATTCTGCATACATACGAATAGAGGTCAGCGAATGACCATGCGCCAGTGGTTGTACCAGCAGAGTTGTTTACCGTTGAGCCCTCTGGTCTGAGTTCTGATATATCAATTCCTACTCCGCATCGCCTCTTGAAAAGATTTGCTAGTTCTTTGCCGCTATCCATGATCGAGGAGATACTATCTGATGGGGAGTCGACTACGACACAATTAGATAGTGAAACATTGACAAAGTTGTTTCCCACGCCCATCATTGGCGAACCCTGTGGTACCACATATTTGAAGTTTTTAAATACTTCATAGATGGAATCTTCTGAGAGTGCCCGTGGTCCTCCAAACTTTTTCTCCATCCTACCAAACTCTTTCGCTAAACGACGATGCATCTCATCAGGGGTGCTCTCTGTAAAGTCCCCCTCCTTGTTCTTTAATGCATACTTTGTCATCCACACATTTGTTGCCAAATCATCGCCATTGAAATAATCTAAGGTAGCCTTCTCAACTTTCTTTCTTTTAACCATTATCTGCTCCTTTTTTGGTAAACTTCTTGTACTTCTTTTCTAGTTCTTGTTTATAATCCTTTGCTGATTTTAACACACTATCAACAGGAATTTCATCTAAATGTCTATGAACTTCAATAAAAACATTGCTTGTTCTCATCGTTATAGGATAGATGATTCCGTCTGGGCCATTTCTGTTTTTGGCTACAAATATTCTTCCTGAATCTGTTCTCTTGTCCTCTACTGTTCTTGACAGAGTAAATATGAAGTCCGCAACAAAACACTTATTAAACGCTTCAGATATTGCTTCCATAGTGATTACCTCTGCGTTGAGACCACTCCTGTTTGTTTGGGATGCGGTCCAGATAGGACAATTATATTCCTGTGCTATTCCTCGTAGATCTTCATAGATTGTTTCCAAATCATGCCTCTTCTCTTTATACATCGTCGTGGGCCTCAAAAGGTCAGCATAATCTACAATAATCATTCCAGGGTTTATGTCTCTTTGGTGTAACCTTTCGAGATGATTACGGATTGTTTTTGGTGAAGCAGATTTGGTTGGATACTCTTTAATTATAAGTTTCCCTTCGACATCTTTAATTTGCTCATAAATCTCTTCTTTAAAGTTGAAAGTCTGTGAAAGTGGAACCCTGGTTATACAACTATCATATCGTGTCGCAATAACACAACTGCCTAGTTCTAAAGTGTAGTGGAGCACGGTCTCGCCCTTAATGAGTGCATGAGCCCCCAAATGGACGAGAGCCATACTCTTACCACTACCAGTGGCCGCAATGGCAACCCCCAGTTCTCCCTTCCCTAATCCTCCTCGGCTAATTTCATCGACGTGTTCCCACCCAGTTGAGATTGGGTTTCTACTCTTCTTCAAAAATCGTTCTTCAAAGTCATCAATATATTCGTACCCGAAATCGTTTTCCGAGCCAAGCTTCAAAGCATCATTGACAATCTTAGAGATCTCATCGAATGAAGAGTTCTGGATGAGTCTCGCACTTTTGATCATTGCTTCTTTCAGTTTCTGTTTGCGACAGAAATCAAGCGCAGTATGTTTAATATAGTCTTCATCTTCTGGATTCTCATCCGAACTCATAACTCGAACGAAGAAATCTCTTGTGGTCTTCTGAGTCGCGAGGTCTTCATCCTCCAAGTCTGCACGGAGAATAGAAACCATCGCTGAAGTTGATGGGTGAATTTTAAACTGCTCTTTGTATTCTAGGATTTTTCCAACAAATACTCGGAGATGACGCAACTCTAGGAAGTTCAAGTCAAGGACTTCCATGATCTGATCACAAAATGCGCGATCTTTCAGTATCAATTCACAAAGTTTTTCTTGGAAGTCTTTGCCAAACTTGGAGAAACTTACTTCATTATTAGTCATTAGAAACACTCAACCTCAGTTACTTCCCACCAGCAACCATAAGAATCCCAGTACTCGCACCACGTCTCTTCGCAGTACCAGCCACTATAGTTATAATATGCCCATGTACAACATTGATCTGGATAGCAGTAATCAGGGCTGCCCATCTCAAAGTACATATCTTGTACGTTGTCACACACAGGTTCCAGAAGATATGGATTTGTGTGGTGAGGTATACTTGTGTCGACAACGCATGCCCCCACAAACAACAGCATAAATATATTTTTCATTCTCTCTCTCCTTTACTTTCCAGTACACTCACCGAGGTTTGAACTCGGGACCTTCCGCTTATAAGACGGAGACTCTAACCGACTGAGCTATGAGTGCATAATTTGTATACTATCAAATATTTCTTCATTTGTCAAGGTGAAAATTTTGTTCCTTATCCAGGACTACAAAGTATTCTTTAAGTGAAGATGATATTTTTTTCATGCTATTTGCTTGAATGCAGATTCGATGGTCCCTTGAAACCACTTTACATTCACCATACCTGGAGCATATCTCAACCAGTTCTTCGATGCTTAAGACATTTCTAGGAGCATCACTATAAGATAGGACTAGTCTCTTGCAATCAATAGAACCTATAAGTTCTGAAAAGTCCTCGGTTGCTGTCTGTTTACTGTAAAAGGGTCCAGTGCTCTGGCCGTTCTTTCTAAAGCATATCTTCTCCGGTCTAGGGAGAGCATAAGAATGATCAAGCGGTGGCTTATGCCAAGATGCAATGCTGTCATTCAAGTGATAGCAAGTGCTGTACAAGACCCCGTGAGTATATGGGGGATCTAAATAAGCAAAATCTACCGCTGGAGTATCCATATCCTTGACGTCACCCTTATGCTGAGTGCCTACGGGGCCTTGAACAAGTGTTGGCATTTTAAAAACCACATCCCTCTTGGCCTTAGTGCACCACTCTTTTAGAGAACTCTTTTGGTCGTTACCATTATTAAAAACAGAATCTGCTGCCAGTACAACAGAGAACACTGCGGCGTTCTTGTCTCTCTCTGGTATGTCAACTGTTTCCAGATACTCTCTAGCGGCGTCTAATTTCCTGGCGTTTGCAACAGAGAAGGCTTTTGGTCGTTCTTCTATACGGCCATTGGTGCCCCTTATCACTCTCTCCTTTGTGCCGCTGTAATTTTCAGTCAACCAGCCATCAATAGGTTTAAGAGTATTCATCTCCTCAATTACTGATTGTACTGTATCCTGGTCGTAACCTTCCAAGAATACCCTGCCATATAAATACGAGGAGTCATTGAGGTCATTGGCACATACAGTATACCCCTTCGATCTGAAGAAGGCGCTCACAATTCCTGTGCCTGAAAAACCGTCGAAGACTGTCTTAGCATTAATTTGCTCGGCAAACTGTTCTATATTTTCTAGTAGTTTTCTTTTACTACCTTTGTAGGCAACTGTTCTTACTTTTAACATAGGCATATAATAACAAAAATTATCGTATTTGTCAACAATTTTCGAAAACAATATGCTGGCTTGTCTGCCAGAGGGTCGACCAATCGTAGACGCCAAACCCGTCTTCGTTCATCATCTTTATGATTTCTGTTTTATTGAACGTGCAGTCAAATTGATAGAGCGCATCTCTGATTGTACTCTTTGCATTGATGGGAAGGTTTGGTGCATACAACTGCATTATCTTATAGTTGTCTCGTATGAGATCTTCGTTCTCTAGGATACTGTTATACAGTTTGAGTTTTGAATCTAGGTTGTCTTTACAGAACTCTATCAAATCATCGACGGTACATGTTGTGTCTTCTGCAAGGAAGGTCATCTTCTTCGCTAAAGTCTTGAGACCGACTCCAGGTACGCCTGGAAGATTGTCACTCTTGTCTCCTGCTACTGCTCGGGACAAAGCAAAGTTAGTTGGGTGGATATCAAACTTTTCTAGGATCTTATTTGTATTAAGAACCTCTTTCTGAATCGGTCTCAGCAGTACCGTCTTTCCATCACAGAGTTGAAAAAAGTCTTTGTCACTAGAAACAATCACCTTCTGGTGCTGCTTTAGCCTAGGCTCCTGTACTATGTAAGCAATGACGTCATCAGCCTCAATGCCATCAATCATTACTTGGCTTACTGGCAAGTTATTCAAATACTCTACCAATCTCGTTTGTTGCCATATTTTGTTCTCAAGTTCTTGGTTCTCATCCAGCATGCCCTGGATGCCTCTATTAAGGCGGATAGGACTTCTACCCTCCTTGTACCCCTTATTGACGATTCTCTTCCTCTTAGAGCCTCCTGGGCCGTCCCACGCCACGACAATCATGTCTGGCTTAGTCTCTCTCGCTAACTTCTGTAAAATTTTCAGAAATCCCTTCACTCCACCAATGGGTTGCCCGTTGGTTGACACGCTTGGGTCTACAATATACGCCCTGATATATGCATTAAGAGCATCGATAATAAGATATCGCTTCTCTTTGGGCTCTGGGTTCTTTATTTCTTTACTCTCTTTATACTTTTTGAGTAAACTATTTGGATCGTTCATTTATCTTGCTTGCTTAAATTATTGATTATTACTTTGTTTTAAAAAGTTTTCTACTTGAGGTGTTATTATATCTAAAAAAATCTGATATGTCAAGCTTGAATCTTCCTGAGTTACTGAATCCAATTTTGTATTCCATGAGCACCAAAAACTTCTATCGTTTATCATCAACGATTCTCTTTCTCGCCCATCTTCGTCTTCATACCAATATATCTGATAGTGGTTCCCTGGGAATTGATTCTCTAGTGTTTCGATAAGGTGTTCATACATTGCCCTTTGCCCTCATGTAGAATATGGAATTCCGAATTAGAGAAAGAACGTATTAATATATGTCTTACAGTTATCATTTTAAAAACATCTTCCAATCCGGATGCTGTTTCCTTGAAGGATACAGACCATAGTAAATATCATAGATTGGGTTTTGTGGTTCGTTTATTAACCTCATGTTTGTTTCTGACAGTAATTTATTATTCTTCTTATTGTTGCAAGAGTAACATGCTGTAATACAATTATCGTATGAGGTGTCCCCGCCTTTTGATATCGGTATAACATGATCGATAGTAAGTACACTTCTTTTTGTTTGCCCACAATATTGACACGTAAAAGCATCTCTTTTCTTACACAGAAGTTTAGAGAACTTTAACGGGCCTTTACGAAAATACCTTACATGAGTCTTCAAGCGAAGCGTTGAAGGGAGAATTATCCTGCCGTCTATCGAGCGAATTATAACCTCGCCCCATTGTGATACAATATCAACTTTCTCTCTACTCATAAGTTTTAAGGCTCTCTCCCACGTTACAAATCGTAATGCTCTGTAATCAGAATTGAGAAGAAGTACCTTTCGATTATCAATCATCTTACTAGTAAATATGTTACTGCGCGGCTATTCTTCTTTTTCTATGTCATAAAATTCGGTTGCGTCACCATCACGTTTATCGAATTTAAGAATAACCTCTTCGTCCATAATCTCTAGGACCCTGTTTTTAAAGGATTCTTCCTGCATTTTCTCTTTCCAACGTGAGGGTTGAAATTTTTCTGTTTTTCCGTTACCCATGTCCATTGTATACCAGGATCCAGAGGAGGAGACATACTGTGATGCCTTGATTGCTTCGAACCAACTCTCCTCATCTTGGATGCCAATTTCATCTCCCCAGAGGATTTTAAATGTACATTGTCGACCTTGTGTCCCGAAGCGACTCTTCTTAAGTGTAGCCTTTACTTCCGAACCTACACGGAAACCATGCTGGTCAGTAACGAAGGAAGCCTTAGATTTGCGGCCTGTGAGCCAAACTCGTAAAGAGTAGGCATAATGCATCGCTTTTCCACCCGGAGTCATGTAAGGTTCTACAAGGGCTTGAGATGGGCTTCTGGTAATATTTGTCTTCAACTGATTCAAAACCAGGAAGGTCGACTGTGTGTTCGCGATGGGCACTGTCAACTTACTCATACCCTTTGCTAAAATACGCGCTTTCACAGCCATTGAAGACTGTGGGTTGAAGTCGCCATCTAAGTCGCTGATTGCTGGTGTCAGTGCGAGACTGTCCCAGATGAAAAGCATCTGACTTTCATTGCTGCCTAGAAGGTCTTCAATTGTTTCTAATACAAACTCAACACTCTGTGCTTGAACATAGAGGAGTCTGTCTAAATCACACCCTGCTTTCTCCAAGAAGGTTGGGTCAATAGCCGACTCCGAATCGAAATAGATAACATCGATACCCATCTTCTGGGCATTGGCGGCTACTTGTGCCGCCATATAACTCTTTCCGGAAGACTCTAGACCAGCGATTTCTACAACCTTTCCTACTGGAATTCCTGCTAGTTTGCCTCTGCATACAATAGAATCGAGCCACCGAGAGCCAGTGGCGATCCATTCTTTAACCTCTGTTGGGTTCTGTTCGGTGAGATTATGAGCAACTGAAATACCTGCTTTCTTGTTGATCATACTCCTCATGTCTCCAATTGACAGTCGTCCTGCCTTCGATTTTTTAATCATAATTTCTCCTATTATTAAATAAGAAGGGGGGTAACGAGTACCCCCCTTCTTGAGGGCGGGGGATTAATTTCCCACTAGATCCTTAAACGCGGACTCTACGTCAGTAACTTCGGTTGTAGTGGTGTTGGTTTTGTTTCCTCCACCATACTTCTGAGTTTCGTTAGAACGACCCTCAGCAGAACCATCACTAGACAAGAAGTTGTCGAGAATTGTCTGGACCTCTTCCACCGGCTTGCGCTCGAACAGAGTGTTAAAGTCGGGGACACTATCGAGAAGTTCACGGCACTTTTCTGGACCGTCTTCACAAAGGGTGGAAGAGCGACGACGTGGGGTAATTGTTGTCTGCGGGAACTGTGCTCCGGCAGGCTTACCATACTTGATCACCAAGTCTGTTCCAGTCTCAGGGTCAGTGATATCACCATACTCTGGATTGAGAACAAGGTTCAAGAGTTCCTCATATGCCAACTTTCCGTAGCCCCATGCTCGCACTCCGAGATGTTCTTCACCTCGAACGATAACAGGGGAGAAGAACCGTTGACGTGCCATCAGGCTTCTTGCCATCTTGATACTATCTTCAGTACCCTCGTCAAATAATCCGCGAACGAAATCAGTAAGCGCATCATCTTCACCAAAGTTTTTCTTAGGGCTCAAGAATGGTGGGGCATCACCTACATTGTAGTGAAACCAGAAATCACGGAAGGGATCGCCGTCAGTATTAGGGACAATGCGAATCACCTGTTCCCCATCCTTTGGCTTCCAAAATGCCTGTGAGTTATTTCCTCCACCTCGATTGCTAAGATGAGTTAGTCGTTGTTTAATTTTATCCATATTAATAGCCATGTAAGACTCCTTTTTAGTTATAGTTGGGGTGACAACATCTTTCACCCCACTGAATTAATATATAAACACTATACCAAATATTATTTTATTTGTCAAGCAAATAATTTTTTAAGACTTCAGTATTCGTTTTATATCTTTGGATTACAGGTGTGTTCGCACAGACATAAACATAGTCATCTTCATAATCTGTGGAGTAAACACTGTAACTTATTTTCGTTTCTTCAGTCATTGAACCTTTTATTTGCTCTTTAATATTAGTAAAGAGTTTCCCATCTTTCTCAAGACGATCTTTATTGATTGCATAATAATACCGCAAATCTTTTACTTTGTAAAGCGGAAAAAACATTTTGTTTCCACCAGTTTTAGTGTCCGATACTCCAACGGTAGATAACCTATGAGTTTCAAAGGGTTCTGAGAATGTCGACACAAGTGCCTCATTATGGTTGTAGACATTTATCATATGAAAGGTGGAAACAATCAATTCATTGAGGCGATCAAAGTAGCCAACAACAGGCACATCGCCAATTATTTTCTCGACGCTAGTGTTGTCCACGAGCCACAGTCTTTGTATTGCTGCCGAACGTGCATATTCTTGCAACACATTAAAGACTAACCACTCTTGCCTCTTCTTTGTTTCCGGTATGAGTTCAACATCTGGACGGATGTACATAACATTTATCTTGCATTTCTTTAGGTTCTCTAGCACTGCGAGGGTGCAAGCAGATATGTTGCCGCTACCTCCGACAACAAAAAGCGCCTCGCCCTTACAGTCTTTAAAAAACTTCTTTAAACTGGGGCAATTACTTTCATATCTTTCAGCACTGCACTGCCATGGCATGTTATATATGCCATTCTTCTGAAGACCTTTAAGATTCTCATCGATCTTATAGATCTTGTACTGTTTATGCTTCGCAAACTGATCTGCAATATTGCACCCAGCGGAGCCTAGACCAATAATAACGTCCATCTTATTCTTCCACGGACTCCAGGATAATTTTCTTTGTGAAATCACCACTAGTTGCACTTTTATGATTTATCTTCTCGAAGACTTCTTCCTCTGTGAATCCCATGGCCTCTGTCAAAGCAGCAATTACTTCCAAAATATCAACTAGTTCTTCCAGGCAGGGGTTCTCTAAAAACTCTTTAACCTCTTCAAGAAGTTTGTCGTTAAGTTTTTCAGAATACTCTTCGTCTGTTGCGATATGGGTTCGAAAATTCTTTCCCTCTGCTGTCATAATTGATGGGATCTTGTCTCTAACCAGTTTGTTGTACACTTTCATATTTTTAACTCCTTAAGTTCTCCATAGTTTTTACCCGCTGAAAGATTCACTTTGAATTTTCCTAGGTCGGTTTGACCAAAGACTCTTTTAATCTCTGGTACTAGGTGTTTATCCTCATCGTGCAGGTCAATCACTAGACTATCATGAACACAAAACGCTATTTGCGACTTACTTTCTTTTAATATTTTACTTATTTCTACCATTCTTTTTAAAAATAAATCGCTCGTTGTGCTCTGAATTATATAGTTTACTGCATGATGTTCATCTGATTCTATTTCTCGCCCAAAGAACGTTTTTAATTTGGTGCCATCCCAATACTTATCCTTTACATAATCGCGATCATAATATTTATTCGCCGCGCTCTTTGAGTCAGGATTATAAAGCCATGCAAAGATACTTTTCTTAGCCTCTTCTCTTGTTATCCCACCTCCGAACACATTGTCTATATTCCATTCGTGTATATCCTGTTCGGGTTGCTCTTTGTTGCTCAAAGCCAGGAGGGTTCTGATCTCTGCGGAGTTGAAATCGAGTTCTAAAAACCAATCATTAGTTGGTTTTACCACGCTTCGATACTCTTTAGCCATAGTGAGGATAGGAAAACTATTTTTCCGGGTAGTAAGCCTTCCTGTCTTCGTTCCAAATAAATTATAATTAATATAAGGTTGTGTCTTAGAGAGTTTATCTCTCCAGTTTCTAGTCTTATATTGGTGTAACTTATTCTTCATGCTAGAAAAATCGATGGTCAGTTGCCTAACTCTAATCTCTGAAAGAATTTTCTGAACTGATAAAAGAAACTCATAGTTTTCGGGGCGTTCATAGTTCTCAAGAACATGCTTTGTGATCTTGTTCTTTATCTCGCAATAATCTCTAATAAAGTTTTCTGGTACGAGATCATAAAAGCAATTCTGATTTAAATCTATCTTTGCTTCTATCAGTGCTCTGTAGAATGCCTGAAGTCTTTCCGAACAAATCTTCCACTCATCTTCAATCGCAGGCGGGCAGACGTCATCGAGACTCTGGCCATGACAATACAAGGATGCATAGTTGATGTCCTTACCTTCCAGAAAGTTAGCATACCCCCAGGTGTCTGTTAGGTCCTCTGGTAAGGTAGAATAATGAAGTTGGCCATCGGCGTATACACCGACGCACTCATTTTTTATGTCAAGTGCTTGAAAATACAATGTTTATGATATGACTAATAGCCACCGCCGCCACCGCTAGGTGTTGGCTGGCTTGGGGTAGTTGTTGTATCCTGTATGATTGTAACATTAGTTGGGGTCTTTTGTTTAGTACTTTTTTGCTCTTCGTCCTGACACAGAGTATAACTCTGGCAATATGAAGGATTGGCAGACAAACCGCCGACCTTTTTGAAATAATCATTAATATAATTTAGAGTTTTTGGTTTACCATAAACATCATAATACTTTAAAATTGTTTTGTCAAGTCTTTTATTTTTTCTATCGCTTAAACTTATGTTGTTCTCAAAGAGAAGAATGTTTTTATAAGCCACCAAGAACTTTCTGTCGTTCATTGTTGGGTGATCATTAAAGTAATGAAAAAGAATGTCCCTGTTCAGAGATACCATCTTTCTTTCTTTGTAATCTTTCTTATATCTGTTGAACTTGTTTCCTGTTCCACTTGCTCCAGGTGCATCAGAGTCCTTTCCGGGCTGGTTACACTTCAATACTTTGATTTGATAAGGGTTTTGTTCCACAAACTTGTTCCACATCTTAACAATATTTAATCTTAACTCTGAAATGTCGTTTAAATAACTTTTTATGTAGTATGGCTGTAGAAGTTGACCATTTTCATCCCGAGATCTGTTCCCAAACAAGTTTGTTGCGGTCCCTGGTGCAAAAGAAAGTCCATAAGACTTGTCGACAATCGGCTTTCCATTCTCATCCAGGAATTCTGCCGTTGGACTCATGTAGTTCTGCATTGGAATAGAAGAAATATCAGCAATAAGTCTCCATGGAGCGTGTTTTGCTATAAAAAATCCATATTTCCTCGCTGCTCGGTGATAAAACTCGAAAGTCTTGTCGTTTGTGCACGCTTCTCTTTTTTCATCGTTATTATAGTCAACAGTTAAGATGTCTATCATCAAGCCGGTGGAGAAAGGGTCAAAAAATTTAGACTTTATATAAGTTGTTCTTGTCAACGGCAATCTACCTGGGAAGTCGTGCATAAAGTCTACAAGTCCTTGAAAAAAATCTTTTAAATCAAGTATTTTGTCTGCTCGACCTGTATTTTTCAAGTATATTGTTAAAACATTATAAAATTGGTCTAAGTGTGTCGCAAATGACTTTTCCATGTTCACATAGCCCGACTTAGGGGTGAGTGAGGAGAACAACCCGTCTGTAGGGAGTCTTCCTAATGCATTAGCCCTCTGAATATGATTTTTAAAACCATTGAATGCGTCAGCAACAAAGTTAAGAGCAAATAAACTGGGTGGACCTACGTCAAGTTGTTTTACCTTCTGTTCAAGGCTCTGGTTTGAAATGTATACTGAGTTTTGAAACTCATCGACTCTTCCGTATAAAAGTTTGTCGTTCCACAAGTCAATTGTTTTCTCTCCCGACTGGAGATACAATCTATCGTAGTCTGTCTTTGAATAATATTCTGTATATGGATCGATGAAAGGCATTTTATATAATTAGGGTGGTGGGAAAGATATTATGAAGGATTAGACGGATCGGATTCGTTAAATGTGTTGGTGTTTTTCTGGCTCTCGTTGAGAATCTTCACTTCTTTATCTTCTTGTCTCTTTATTACATTTTGTAAGCCTTTTCCAAAACTATTCCAGTGGCAATCGGCTGTTGTTTGCCACACCAACCTAGAGTTAACTGCTTTAAGTCTATGTTTTGCTTTGATTATCAAGAAGTAACCACCAATGCCCAATAACATACTCGCATGTTGTCGAGTATATATCATTTCTTTTAGCACGTCGGACGTTTTTCCCTTTGCGTTTTTAAAGAAGGTATTGACATCCCCGAAATGTGGATCAGTTATGTACACGAATCTACCGGGCTTAAGCGTCGTGTTACCAACAGAAGTAAAGGTGCAATTGTAGACTTCACTCAACTGAGTTACCTCATCAAGTAGTCCCTTCTCTGCTCTCGCTTCCATAAGATACTGTTGGTCAGACCGACTAAAACTAATATCAAAGACTGCGGAACCTTCTCTCTTTAAGCCTAGGTAAAATATACCTTTCTTTATGTCTTTTTTTCTATCGTTGGCAAACAATGATTTTTGATCGTTCTTTTGCAAACCTAAGAATAATATCTCCTGGCCCACTTTTTTATTAGGGCCTCCAACAGAAGCATAGTTTGCTGCTGCAAACGGGCTTCGACCTAGATTCTCTCCACCAACTCCGCTTCTATCTATGTATGCATTGTTTGGCATGTATTTATATGGAAAAGTAGTTTCGAGTTTAGCAGAGTTGCTCTTTGGTATACTTAGAACTTCGTAGTGTGGTTTGTAAGATTCTTTAGGGGCATTTGAACGACTAGTGGCGTTGAGTGGGTTCGCAACTAATTCAACGAGAGCATCTCGGATAAAAGATCTTAACAAATAAGTTTCTCTATTCTTCTCCACAACTTTTTTTGTCCAGAAGTCGACGACGCTCCTGAAAGGTATTGGGAAGCGTGCGAGATTATAATTGTGTAGGACACCATTTGTATCAGTAAATTCAAAAGTGCCCATGGCGATATGAAACTTGCCATGGATACCCTCATCATCGGTGCGATGCCACAGGTCTATAGCCAGTTCTTCATTTAATTCGTTATACGCAGATTTTAAAATATCAATCCCTGTGTCTATTAAGTCTCCAAAATATACCCATCTTAAATCCACGAGACCACCAGGGTCACTATCGTCTATTTTGGGTTTTGAAATAGCAAAAACAGGCATTTCTTTTTCTTCATCTTCTTTTGTGTCTCCGCGTACTTTATCTTCCACTTGTTTGTAATATTCGCTTAGTTGCGAACCCAAAGACCCGCCTATTGTAGAAGGGGACCCAAAATTTTCGCCTGTTTGTAATCGATTCAAAAACTTGATCAGAGAGTCTCGACGGCCTTTTCGGGCCTGTCGTGCACTGTCTGCTCTTCTTTTTGCAAATTTTCCAGAGCCTTCCCTAGTTTCTTCTTTTACCGCCTCTTGTTCGTCTTCTGTCAACTTAGTGGCAAAAAGTTTATTATTATATTCCCTTATTAGTGCACGGGTAACGTCTGTTCGATAAACTTTAATTGGCATCTCTTGATGGCCTCTCGCCCGATAGTTTTCTGGGGGTGTTATTAGGTCTCTTATAAGTCGATTATAAGCAGCAATTCGTTTTTCTTTTGCAGACAAGCCGGATTGAGTCTTAAAATCTTCAAGTACCTTTCTCCTAACAAAATAATTAAACAAATGTTTGGTCTTCGGATCTTGAAATTCTCCGAAAACTTTCTTCATCAACTCTTGTGGATCCCTGCTCAACAGATCTTCGGTGCTTGATAGGGATTCGTAGAAATCCGTAGGCACGTCGACCGCGAGCAGTTTCTTAAATGCTGCTGTGTTTGGGCGCACTAGATAGTAAGGATGTTTTCCCCTCTGCACCGCTCCGCCAAGATCTCCGCCATAGAAGCGGTGAATATAGTT
>TARA_R110000744_G_scaffold343773_2_pt1 | contig 33550 bp, 18 predicted proteins | sample TARA_R110000744 | Tara Oceans TARA_R110000744 (sample SAMEA4398083) | marine metagenome | biome: Polar Biome; feature: [DCM] deep chlorophyll maximum layer (ENVO:01000326); material: water (ENVO:00002006), including particulate matter (ENVO:01000060) such as... | depth 36 m | reverse complement strand
CCATCTCCGATCCAATGTCCTTGATATCCGATCCGCTGAGCACCTTCGCTGCGCGGGGAAAGAGAATGCTGTCTTCGAAGAGTATGTGACGAGCGTACAACGCTTGGAGCGAATCGAGTTCTTGACGAAGTTGCTCGATCTCGTGATTCGATATGGTTCCTGCAACGAGCCATTGATAGACCCGCTCTTCAACCTTGCTGTGAATCAACTCGGCCTGATCGTGTTCGCGTTCAAGCCGCTCGGCCTCGAGAAGCAGCGCTCCCAGATCCTCCCGGTCGAGTGAACGCAGGCGTGGAAAAAGTGAATCCTCTTCGTCGGCGGTATGGTTGGGCGCACTCTCGCGGAAGTAACGGTTCGCTGCGAGAAGCGCCCCTCTGGCTTCATCGTCAAGCGGGATAGATGCATACCGATCAACGACACGCTGGAAGATACCCAAAAAATGTTCGATCCGCCGGTGACAATCGCTCATGAGCGCAAAGGGCGTATCAAATCCGGGTTGTCCAAGTGAACCAATCTGGACAGCCATCACACATGCCCCTGAGCAAGATCCGATTCCAATCGAATCGCACGCGGGAACAGGATGTTGTTCTCTTTATGGACATGGGCGTGCATGTCGCGCTCCAGATACGCCAGTGCGTCGAGCATCGCACGATGCGTATTGCACGCCATCTCTGGAACCTGATACCCATCGGTCAGCTCACTCATCTGTTCCAATGCGTTTCCGGCATCATCGTGTTCTGATTCCATTTGCCGGATTGGATTGGCGACCGAACCACAATGGGCTGCTCCCGAAGCTGAACCCGATTCAAGTTCACGGATCATGGGGAAAAGGATCTGTTCTTCCTTGTGCATGTGCATCATCATCTCTTCTTTCAAACCCGCAAAGACGCCGACGAGAAGCACAAGTCGAGGATCGCGCTGGCCGTGCGCGTTGGCTACTTTGTGAACGAGTTGATCGATTCTGGGAAGTTCAGACCGGAGGTAGTCATGGTGGACGCCCTGGATATGGTCCGCAAGTTCTACCAGACTCATCTCGGAGGGATCGCTTCTGGATCCATTCTCCTGCTCGGTCGGATTGGACTGATCGAGTTGCTCGATCACGCTCACCAGGTCCAGGCCCTTTTGTTGGCACGCAACTTCAAGCGGAAGTTTGCCGCCGCAGCAGTAATCGATTCCGAGGCTCTCAAAGATCCGTGATCGCTGGGGACGCTCAACAACCAACTCCCCAACACTCTGATTCGCATGGATAGACATGATTTGGCTCCGTTCTCTGGAAATGGAAAGTGCACACTAGATTGTAGATAAATAGACAAACTTATCCACTTATAACCGCGACTCTATCTCTTCCCCACCTAGTATTCAACAGTCTTGCCGCAAAATAAGGAGTCATTTCGATGGGAAAGTTTGTCAATACGCCGATTAAACGCCACGAAGCACTCATACCTCTCAGCCGAGATCATTTCACAGGCCTTGCTCATGCCCAGAGGCTCATGAAATCTGCTCCCAAAGATCGGGTGAGCCGCCACAAAGCACTGGCTGGATTCATCGATGCGTGGACAATCGAGATCTCAGACCATTTCGACGATGAGGAACGGCTCTTCCACGGAGTTCTCAGTCAGACAGATGAACAGCGGCTCCTCGATGAGCATCAAACAATCCGTGCTCTTGTGAATGAGACGAAACATCTTCGAGCGTCTGTCGATCCCTGCCCTGACAGGATCAAGCACATCGGGCAGACGCTCAATGATCACATCCGATGGGAAGAACGCGAACTCTTCGGGCGGATCGAGAACTCTCTGGATGATGAGCATCTGCGAATCATGGCAAAGGAAACCGATCGAATCGAGCAGTCCAGAGCGCGATCGAACAACGGAAAGAAAAATGATGAGTCTGAATTATCCCCAAACAGTGTCCATGCCAAAGACATGTAATCGGTCATCCGTTTACATTCTTCGCAGTCTCATTCCTGTCCATTTCGTGTTGCAATCTGCTGGCCGGAGTGTGTTCAAACATATGGCATTGTGTCCCAACGGGGGATGATCCACGATACCTCAAACAGTCTCTTACCACCTCTGATAAGAGTGGCCTCAATGTCTACAAGCTCAAAATGCAATCGCTGACTGTACATCTTTCGTGAAAACTTAGATGTACTTTTCATGGGTGAGCAGCGTCCGAACCCATAGTGTCCCCTCAGCTTCCTAGAAGAAGTGGTTCTGTAAAACACGATCCCGTCTACCGGCCTCACGCCTCGCTTGGTATGCTGACTCCAAGCAAAGGCACGCCATCCTGATCCAATACGCTGTACGGAAGCAAGTGAACTTGAGCCAACGAACGAGGACATGTGAAAGATGATCCGCGATTGTTCTACCCGGTGATCATTGTAAGGCCGAAACATCGCTTTGTGGCATGATATTCGCCATGTGGAAGGGTGTCACAATCTGCTGGCCCCCCGCTGCCACACAAACTCGCTGGCCCCCTACTGGCGGTAGAAGCCTCAAGCCGTCGATCACAAAACACTTGCCATTATTCCCCGAGCGATATCGAGCGATGCCTGATCTCTATCGGGCCACTGCGTAAACAGGACACCATCCCTTGGGAGCCCTTGAAGCTCGCCAAAGGGCGTAGCGGTCCAATCGCAAGCTCGCAAAATCACCGGTATAACTCGAGCGGTACCGCCTCGATGACGGTGTAGAGCCACTGTTCCTTCTACCTCGTAGCAATAGCGAGAAGCCAGAAAGTGCGGCGAAATATGCTTAAACAAAAGGCGCTGAGTCTTTCTAGAATCGCTTGGTTTTTGTAGAAACCCCACCCTCCTGGGGTTCAAAAACCCTATCCGCGCCTTGAACTGGAGGCGAATGCCGGACGCTTTCCGAAAATACCGGCATTGGTTCGATCCGATGAATCTGCTTGCTCGATTGTACACGAAATGATACAATCGACCGATTCAAGAACTCGGGCTACCCCGATGATCTTCAAAATACCAACTGTCGCATCGACCATGAGCGCGGATAGAGTTTTTGAACCTCAGGCAAATGACTTTATCTACAAATCCAACGACGATCTGTCATCATTTTCATCGATTAGTTTCTGCCCACTCCGGTCGAGCATTATCATTTTGAACGACCGCATCAGGGTCTAGGAAACAAAATGATCATGCCAACTGCCCCACTGCTCGATGAAGGTGAGATAAAATGCGACATTCGACTCGGCGGACTGCTACGGCATTATCACCGAGCCGCTTGATTTGATCACATGCCAATGAATCAAGGAGGCGGGAGTGATCGCGAATGGTTTTCATACGTCCAATCAAATATCATGCCAGACAATTCACTCTCCGTTGCTGAGCTTGATGTGCAACTGCCGATCGAACGCCGCCGAATCACACTCCCAATCGGCGCGTATAGAGTTTGTGCACACCAAGTAAATTGACTCCTCTGAATTCAAAGCGGCAAACCTGTTCTTCTTCATCGATTATTTTGTGCACACTACACATTGCTCATCTCCGGTTCATTTGAAGCTCGGATAGAGTTTCTGAACCCCGGGCAAATCGGATCTTCTTTAAAATCAACGACGATCAGTCATCATTCTCGTCGATTTGTCTTTGCCCACTACGATTTATCGCCTGCGAGAAACAGCAAGAACTCCAAACAGTGCCATCAATGATGTAGATGCAGGAGATGGAATAACATTCACAGTAAGTCCCTGGCCGGATTCTGCATCAACAAATGATGCGCCATCTGTAAATGTATCCGATGCGAAGTCAAGTGTGAACGAACCCTCGGCAAAGGTATCTGGCACAATCAACGTGAAAGTCAGAATCATTCCTGTACCGAAGTAATCACCGAAAGTATCAGTCAGATTCTCAAATACGACATCGATTTCACCTGGTGCGAACGGGTCTGAGTAAGTATCCTCATCAATAACTCCGCTTTCATTTGGACCAGGACTGCTGTAATCATCGATTCCACCGGTTGTAAATGGCGTGCTCCATTCATACCAACCAGCAGAATATTCCAGGTTGGATGCACTTGACAGAAGTCGGAATAGAGCAAAATCACTCCGAGTCCCAGCACCATCGAGCATTACAGCACCTGTAAACGAATCGCCCGCATTGATAGTCAATGAGCTTACCTCATCATCACCTACAAGGCCGACAACACTACCGATGTACCCAGCATTTGCTGTGGAAGCCATCACAAGGACGAGACTAGTTGTAAATCCGTTCATCATACAGAGCATCCTCTCTGGGCATGTCAAACACAGCCCTACTGATAGAAGATGCCACAAGGTTCTCGGTCGTGCCAATAATTCCTGAGCTTTATTAGCCAGTTTTGACAGAAGTTAGTTGGCCATGAATATTTCGAATCTTTGGAGATACTCCACCATGTCATTTTGATCGATCTGGCCATTTCCATCCAGGTCGGCGGATTCGTCTGCAAGTTCAAATCGCTTCACGAACAAGACAAAGTCGTCTTTAGTGACTTGACCATCACCATTTAGATCAATTGCCGTCCGTTCTGCTATCGACCCAATAAGATCAAGGAACTCTGGCAAAGCTTCCGCAGTCAATAAATCCAATACCGAATCGGTTTCCAGCTGCTGAGCAACTGCTCTGGCAAGTTGAGCGAGCGAAACATCACTGCCCACACCATCGGCTGCAATTAGCGTTGCTGATATCTTGCCAATACGGTCAGCAGTTTCCAAGGCCTGGGCTTGCACCCCATTTTCATCTGCCGTGTAGATAGAAACTTGGAGCAATGCTCCTTCCTGTGCCACTAAATCAGCATTAGGATTCACAAAAGCTGTCGACCGAATCAGAACTATCCCTTCTCGAAGCATCTTGGCTTCCATCGTGTTTAGAAGCTTTGACTGGAATCCAGTAGCAGCAGAGATCGCAACAATCTTCGGCGATAATTGAGAAGCCCTATCCAGAGATTGAGCCAATGCGAGCGTAGTCGTAACAGACCGACCACTGCTATTGAGAGACGCCATGCCACGGATGGCCACCGAAACAAGATTCGTATCTTCGCCATCAACACTGAGTCCGCCGAACACAGCCTGCCCGAACACATCGGCCAGGGTTTCAGGTTCACCCATGGTATTGACACCACCGAATACCGTTTCGCCTTGCAGCATCTCCGCCGAGAGCAACAAGCCATCGTCAAGCATGACCACATCAATCTTACCCTCGGCTGTTTCAACCATTGGCGGTTCGAGCAGCATTGGCGCGGTCAGAGTTGGATCAACTGCCGATCCACTTCGCCCAGCAACTCGATTTGCGAACATGATGAAATCAGGTTCGGCGAAATCAATATCTTTGCGCTGAGCCAAGCGGTTTGCTAAATCAATGACAGCATCGCCCGAATGCGTACCTAGTGCTATACGAAGAACACCGGGCAAGGAATCCCCGGCTGGATTCACGACTGCATGATCACCGAATTGTGTGGCCAATACTTTGAGACGCCAATCCTCGGGCGTTGTCTCGCTGAATTTCACTAGAAGCGATGATCGAGGAATCAAGAACTCATCAGCATCGTCACGCAGCATTGGAGATGTGAAGACTCCAGCGGCAGCAAGCATGGTTCTCAGAGGTTCGGTCGTATTCCCCGCGGCAATTTCAACAAGCATCCACTCCTCGAATCCAAGCATGGATATCTGATCCATCGAAACTCCGGCATCAACGAGTAATGCGACGGCATCAACTCCCTGATCACTGTTTCCGACAACGAATCGCCGTGGATCAAGTCGAATTGAAACGCCTTCTGGAGCGAACTGAGTTTCAACTGGCTCCCAGTCCTTCGATTCATCATTGAAGCGTTCTAGATCACGATCATCCATCTGGTTTGCACCTGACATATTCGTGGCGTTCGCGTTACTACCTGACGCATCCATGCCATCACGGAATGAGCCAAGTCCGTCGGGCAAGAAACATGGATCCTCAATTACCCGTGTATCACTACCATTCGAAGCACGAGTAAATGACACATCAGCACCATTGACCCGTCCATCACCAGTAATATCTGCACGAACATGCTGTGTATTCAATGGGTCAATAAGACCCCCATTGACCTGAGCACGCATTTCACGAACAAAGGCAACATCTGCTCCGTTGACACGCCGGTCGCCGTTGGCATCGCCCTGAAGAGCCGTGAGAATGATCTGTGCATTGTCCTGTAAGATGTTTCCAGCTTCGTCTCGCACATTGTTTAGCGTAATGCAGTACTTGGCTGCATCAGGCAATCCTGGAGTAAACCGTATTGTTCCTGATGTACCACTTGCGTTGAGTGCTGTTTCTACAGCGATACCACCAAGATCCAGCTCGGTCTCATTGGTATCGAGACCCCGAGCAATCACATTGATTGGTTGGAAAGTTGCAGGGTCTATCGGTTCATCGAAACTTACTTGAAGCTGCGAAACACCTGAAGACCTTGGTTCAGAAGTGATCCCACTCGAATCAACCTCGATTGAGATGTCTCCGAATGAGCCGTGTGAACTGACTGAACCCCACGCGAGAACAGTTGGCGGAGTTGCATCTGAGCTGAATCGAAGCGTGTATTGCCCGCTCCCTCCACGATCAAAGATGTGGACATATCGCTCGGGTTGCCCAGCGCTGGGACCCTGTCGCTGAATTCGGTCAGTCTGCCAGACATTGAAATCTGGTAGAATCACCTGGCCATCATTGCGTTCAACGCTTTGGAGTGGCAATGTTGCGTTGAATGGGTCATTGACGCGGATATAGGTCCAGCCATCAGGCATGGCTATATCTATCTCAGCAGTAAAGCTGTCCTGAATCGTGGCATCAACATCGTTGATGGGCGTTACCGGGTCAACTGCCCCACTGCTTTGGTGCAATCTGTCTGGAAGATCGTTCAAATCGGGCATTTGGTTCGTTAAGAAGTCGAACAACGCATCATCGTCGGCTGTTGACGAGTTTGCGTAGGCACCCGCGCGGACTGGATGATCCATTTCGAAGATGCTGATGCCGTCGATGAGTGAGAACTCTGGAGTGTTGAATCCATTGAGGCTCACAAACTCTGCTTCAAACTCAACAAACTCGCCTTGGAGTGTTGAAGTAAACAACCAGCGAGCGACCTGGCGGTCATCTGGTCCGAGATCGCCGAGTTCGATATTGAGTGATGGCGAAGATTCTTCTGTGCCAACTTGGGTTCCGATCAGATCGAAATCGATGATGAGACCTCGTTTGTTCTCGATGATTCTTGGTTCAGCTGCAGCGATTCGGACATCGCGGGCTTCACCCGCCCCTTGATTGGTCATCAGGAGCCCAAGGTTGTAGGGCAATGATGGTTCTACTTCAGGAGTGAACGGGTCATCGCCGTACACATCACGCTCAACGAAGTACTTCAGGTCCAGGCTTGCATTCGGCATAACCGTTATCTCGGCTGGAACGAGTGGGACGACAATCAGATTGCCATCGACACTGTATTGGAACTCGCCAGAGATGTAGTAAGGGGTGTCTTCTTGAGGAGCCGCAAAATCGGACGGGATGATTCGCCAGTTCGCTCGGCCACTCGCACCTTCTGGCAGAGATCCGCTTCCGGAGACATCTGTGATACCTTCGAGTTCAGGTGCTTCCACCAAGAATAGATTCGTAGCGTCGTTCCCAAATGCGTCTCGTATTTCGAGCGTCACACCGATCGACTCTACTGAACCACCGCCACCTGGATTATCCAAGCCAAGTGATGCTCGAAATGCAGACCTGGTGATCGCAATTCTTTGCTCAAGCTCAATCGTGACTTGAACACATACACCTTGACCATCGTCTACTGATGCAGCTAACAACTCAACCGCATCAAATATAACTTGCTCAGGTTTTTCAAATCCTTGATCTGCCAATATTTCCATTGCCTGCGCAGTGAGAAAAACGATGTTCTGAGTTTCTGACAATGTCATAAAATCGGTATTCATACCATTAGGAACGTCTTGCAATTCCCGTATACTCATATTCGCATAATCAATTGACCTGTTCCACCTTTCAACTACTCGAACTACATGGCCATGCGTCAATGCCCCTCCAATCGGCAGTGATAAAATGTATGACTCTTCTTGAGCATCTATTCTTTCTCTCCCTGGGCTTGATTCACTGATTGAACCCAAAATGTGTTCCACAAGGGCTGCAACATGTTCATTTTCAATGGAATCCTGAGTAAACCATTCCGGATCAGGAAAGATAAGAGTGTACGGCAAATACAGTCTCGAAAATAATTGAATTTGATCATAAAAATACTGTTCTTCCGGAGAATCGAGTACACCTTGATCCATCCGTATCGCTGATAGTTCAATGTTTCCTGACGCCAAGCCGAATAAGAATTCAGTTAATCCACAAGGTAACTCTGGAATATCAGTGCATGAGAGTACACATTCATTTAGGACTGGGCATAATGAAAGAATCGCCAAGCCACCCTTTACCCATGGATTATTTCTCCCAAGCAAGCCGACTATGCAATCGTTAAATATACCATCTACCCACCCACCTGCAGCACTTGGCCAATCTTCTCGATCGCCCGTTATCAAATCGTATACCGCAAAGCCAGTCCCAGCGAATAAAGAGTATACACAAGCCCCACCATCAGCTAACAAATTTGCTACCGGTCCCGCTCCCAGATTAAATATTGCCCTTGGGCATCCTGATCTACATGGCTCACAGTTAATAGGAATAGTATAACTTATCGTTGGAGGCACAACTCCACCTGGTCCATCAGATCCGCCGGATGAACCAGAAGCACTTCCAGAAGTTCCGTCACCTGCGAACCCTGCACCGCTCCCGGCAGTGCGCCCAGTTCCTGAGTAGCCACCGATGAAACCGCCTTGTCCTGATGATTGACAATTTTCTCGAGGCTGCTTAGCAGGGACAGGCGTTGGGTAAATTCGGCGTCCATTACAATCTAACTCGTGCTGAACTTCCACCTGAACTGGTTCACAACCAATATTTTCACTGCCCGCGATCCGCCCTTCAACGCCACCTGGGAAACGATCAATGACTAAAACAGGAACTGTAAAACTGGACTGGCCAGGTATGTCGCCAAAGTCTTCTATTAGCGGGATGATGTCGAAACGCGAATGCTCTTGCACTACAAATCGAAAGTTCTCTGCAGTGATTAAACCATGATTAGTCACAGTGAATTCGTACTCTTTTATACCGGCACTGTCGAAACCAGTCGTTAAATCTATCGAAGGTTGGATACCCTCGGCGATTGGATCTGTATCAATCGTGATGACTGGCGCAGGAACATTCGTCTCAAAGACTGTTGTGATCGTGACAAGATACTCGTCAATGAAATCAATGGGGATCACCGACCAATCAAATGTCAATACTTGTCTTGGCACGAATGTTTCGATGGCAGTACTGTCTGCGCCTTTAACGAACTGATTGTTTCGATAGGTATTGTGGTCCGGTGCACGGACTTCGATCTCGTACCAGCCTTCAGGTAGATCTTGAAAACTGATTTGGCCATTTGCATCAGCGACACCCGATGCTGTGATTCCACCACGTGCGTACCTTCCCTCTGTACCGAATGACCGGGCGGTCACCACAGCGTTCTCAGGGTAGATCGGTGGGTCACCGAAGTACGAGAACTCACTGGTCACCTGCACATCAAGAGCGCCTCGACGGTTCGTGGTGTTCTCGATTGCAAAGTCGATCTCTTCGAAGACTGATGGATCGGATTGATCCGAAACCACGATGCCTGGGCTCGCCTCATATGGCCCCAACGGGAGACCTTCATCTGGAGATAGCCTCAGGGTCACGGCTGCTTCTTCACCAGGAAGCAGTGAATCCATGACGCTCGGAGAAACCAGTGTCAGCCATGGAGCAGCAGCAATATCAACTTCGAGTGGCCCACTCTCAGCTCCACCGATATTTTGGATTTCCAGTTCAACATAATCGTTCTCACCAACCACCATGTCCTCACGGAGGACTATCGTGCTCGCAACAAGATCCGCATTCTCTCTCCCCACGGTGATGGAGAGCGTTGCTGCAGCCTGGGCACCTGCGGCACTGACGGCACGCAAAATAACTGGGATGACACCATCAACTTCGGCTGTGGCATTGACGCGATATTCAATTGTGCGTCGCTCAAGTGGAGCGAGCACCGATCCGCCATCAAATACAATCTGGATGTCAATTGCTGGATCGCCTCCCTCGGTGAGGATCTCGAATCCGCTCAACGGAAGATCACCGAGGTTTCGTACTGTAAATGTACCCACAGACTCATGCCCCGGCAGCGCCCTAACATTGATTGGGACGGAGTTGGTCTGCAATCCGACCAACACAAGACTGTCCTGAATCATAAAGCTCTGATCACTTGGCATTCCTGCATCAACGGTGTAGAACCCCGCTTCAGTCGGACCAGGGTTGAGTGTTGCAGAGTAGCTGCCGTCTGCGAGCGTGAGCACCGTGTAATGGCGTTCAAATCCTCGGACTCGTCCACGGACCTTGACAGGTACACCTGCTGCAGGTTGACCCGTGCCGTCTACAGTTGCTATACCGGAAACTGTAATCGGCGTACCCGCAAGCCCGTTTTCGGGTGAAGCTGATGCGGTAGCGGAATATCCTGCAACAGTGAAATCTGAAACGGAAACGCCGAGATTGTCGTTTTCGCCACCACTATATGATTCAACTTGGGCATTGGTCGCATCGGTCACAACAAGCAACTTGTAAGTGCCCGTTGCGAGAGGCAATGGAGCATTCAAGGTGCGTGTGTAGCTTTGTCCTGGAGCAAGTTGCATCACTGCAGACTGCTGAGCAATCAGATTATCGTCCGAAGACAACTCATCATCGAGTGATGCATAGACACGATCATTCCAGATATTGGTTGTTGAAGTGGATCCGATATTCTGAATACGCCAGGACAAATCGCTTGATTGTCCACTGACGACAGATGTAGGCGGTGTAACCGAAGTAACAATCAAGTTTGGACGATCGGGACGAGTAATTGAAATTGGCGAAGCCGATACCACGCGATTGCTTGCATCGGATTCTTCTTCGATAAGGGTATCACCAGCATCCGCGTCGACGATCACATAGAAATCGCCTTGCAGATCCTCACTGAGGGTGACAATGGCAGACTGGATGTAAGGCGTACCCGGTGCAACATTAAAATCAATGACTCGTGATACCAGAACACGACCGCTTGTACTATCGGGGTTCTGTGAAAGCGTGATCCGGTCTGCCCACGAGCCGCGTGTTATCGCTGCACCGATGTTTTTGACTTCCCAGAGAATACTGATCGGGTCGCCCGCAGTTGCTGTCGTCGGTGATGATACCGACTGAGCAGCTAGATCTGGTCGATCAAACGAGAACAATGAAGATGACTCGGAGTTATTCGACTCATCGATTTCCACAACGATCTCATCAGAATCGGCAGTGGCTATAAGATATGCATTGGTAAATCCTGGATCAGGTAATATGACATTCCCTGTTACGGCAACTGATCCACCAGCGAGAATGGATTGCTCAACAGTCAACGCCGCAAAGGCGCCATCTTGAGGGACTGCTTCCGATACGGAAAGAGCGAGCTCTACCCGTGTGCCAGGAAGCACTTCAGAATCTCCGACATTGGCAAGATTCACAGTGACCACTACAGTTGATCCAACAACTTTTTCGCCCTTGACCAACACAGATGTAATCGTTAAATCTGGCAGTGGCGGATAAGAGATGTCTATTGAAGTACCAACGAAGACATTGTTTGTTTCATCCGATTCTGGAATCTGCCCAAATGCGTCGGTCTTGACAATCAGAAAATATGCCCCAGGTAAAATTGAGTTCTCAAGTGGTAGAGACACTGGAACATCAGCAATGGAGTACAACTCCCCATCGACAACTGGATCGGATTGGAATCCGATTCCAATGAAAGTATCACTCTCGTCGAGTGTCATGTCGGATGACAAGAAAACTTGGTCCGCCCATCCGCCCGTTGTTGCACTTGTACCAATGTTTTGTCCAGATAGAGTAACCATCAACTCCTCACCAAACACGGCGGCTGCTGGAGCCGCAATTGATTGTGTGATTAGATCTGGAGATGGTTCAGCCACTATGTCAATTGCAACTGCAGCCGAAGCGTTGTTGCCTTCATCAGATTCTTCAAGTGATTCACCGTTGTCAGCAACTGCAATGAGAAATGCCGTCAAATCCTGAAGCGTTGATGGCATGACAACCGAGAACTCAAGGTTAGCTACCCCACCGTTTCCGGAAACTGTCCCATTGATAAAAGTATCAGCTCGTAGTAGCTGGTCATCACTGCTCAGCTCTGAGTCATCTGAAAGGTACAATGCGTTTGTCCAAGTACCAACAGCATCTTTAGCATTTGGATTTATCATCTGCCAAGAAACAACGACACTTCCACCCGATTCGGCTGTAGCTGGCGAGTTCAAGATTCCCGAAAGCAGATCAGGAAGCTCAGGCGCTTCGATTGTGATTGGTGTAGTGGCAACAAGTGAGTTGTTCTCCTCACCGTTCCCTTCCTCGACCAAATCATCCGGATCTGATTGAACGATTATCCATCGCTGCCCAGTGACTTGAGGCAATGTCGCCGTCAGTTCACCGCTAAACGCGCTATTTGCATCGATAGGTCCAAGACGGAAATCTGTGCCAAGCGATACATCATTTGCTGAAAATACTGGGTCATCTGAAAGATAGACCCGATCAGTCCATGTTCCATTTGCAGACAATTCGCCTACATTCTGCCCTTCCCATGTGATGACAATCTCTTCTCCTGAGTTAGCCAAAGATGGTGAAGAAATACTGGAAATTAACAAATCCGGCAACGAAGGCTGGATGACCTCAATGGAATCCACGCTGATGTATGAGTTATTCAGCTCGCCAGCATTACCTTCGGCGATCTGGTTGTCCGCGTCCGTTCGGATCACCACAAAATACTGCCCTGCTAACTCGAGCGGTAGCTCAATGGATGCTTGAACTTGATCTGATTCACTCGGTCCTAGTGGTCCTACTCTGACAATACTGCCAACCTCGATATCCGCTCCTCCAATGATCGCATCAGATGAAAGGTATACGCGATCACGCCAATGCTCATTGGCGGCTACTGTGGCCGGGCTCTGGTTCAACGAGTCCCACGAGATACTGATCGATTCACCGGCTACTCCAGCCGAAGGCGCCGTAGTATTTGTGACTACCAGATCGACAACACGCACTTGCACATCATTGCTCGTAATCAGTGCATTGTTGTCTTCACCCGCAAACTCAATGAGAACATCATCAGCATCTGTAGCGACGACGAATCTTCTCGTTCCAACATACTCTTCAGGAATCACAATCGTAGCAGTTTCGGTATACGAACTGTTTGGACTTAAGGGAGCCCCGCGTTGCACACGAGCTAATTCGATATCTCCACCGAGTGCAGCGTCCAGTGACAATCGAATTGAGTCGGTCCAACCTGCAGTGGTGGCCCCATTTCCTTGATTCTCGACAGTCCATGTGACATCAGCGGTACCACCTGCCGCCACTTCAGTCGGTCCAGTAACTAGTGTCATCACCAAATCGGGTGTCACCGCTTCCGTCAGCGTGATCGAAATTGGTGCTGAGGCATTGTTCCCCTCGTCGATCTCGATCACACCCGCTTCACTGTCAAGATCGACGAATACGAAGTAGTCCCCTGGAGCAATGCTGTTGTCCTGAGGTGGTAACAGATCAAGCGATCGTACGGCCTGGGCTCCCTGATGAATATCTTCAATCGAGTCCTCCGTGCCCAAGAGCAAATCAGTACCCGGACTAAAAACTGAATCGGATGAGAGATACACTCGCTCGACCCATGGTCCAAGCGCAACAGCACTCCCTTGGTTCTCGACAACCCATGAAACACAGATTGGCTCAAGAAGTGATTGGCTGCTTTGTCCTACTCCTGCAGATGCGAGGAATAAGTCCGGTCCTGTTGGCTCAAAGGGTTCCGCACGGACGTTGTTGTCTTCACGGCTTTCGTTTACGACATCAGTGGCATCCGTTTGAATGATCATAAATGCAGATTTCGCGGCAGAAGCAGGAACTATGAATGAAATACCACGGGTAATTTGCTGGCCGGGTGTGAGCGAACCTGAGAACTGCAGAGTGTTAAAGATCAGATCGTCTTCGTTTCCAAGAATCTCATCTGCGGAAAATACGATTTCATCCATCCAAGGTCCATCAGCAACTTTGGTACCTGCATTCTCAAGAGTCCAAGAGAGTTGAATCTCATCACCGATCTGAACACCTGATGGGATAACAATGTCGGCAATCGTGAGATCTGGAGAAATTGGCTGTGTAGCAAACACATTATTACTCTCCCCCTCGGGAGAGATATTCTCATCAATATCGTCGTTGGGATCAGCCACAAGCACCAAGAAATAATCACCGTCAGGCACATCACTCGGCACCGTAAAGTTAAAGGTCTCACTCTCAATCGCACCAGGCTGCTGTACTCCCGTGTAGTTGGAATTATTCATCAGCCGACGCTCGTTGGCCTCGCCGTTTCCACCAGTCGTGTCCTCTGAAAGCCATAAACTGAAACGCACATCGTTGATCGCCCCCGGACCGTTGTTCCGGTGCGTCCATCCAATCGACGCCTGATTCCCAGGTGTCAACAAGTCCTCAGCAGTAAAGGCAGTAATCTCGACATCACCACCACGCACTGCGGTCACCACATCGTCGATCCCGAGATTGTTCTCTTCGCCGCCGGTATCACTCTCGACCACCGCATTAAACTGATCGAGATCCACCACCAGACGCCAATCGCCATTGATGTTGTACGGCCACGTAAAGAAGTTCTGCGTGAGCACCCACTCGTAGGTACCACCGGGCGCAACAGGTTGAGATCGATCCCTGTACGTGATATATATATCGTCGTCATTGCCAGCGATCTCGTCACGGCTCAAATACAAACGATCGCGCCACGTCGTACTCGGCACCGCAGTCGTCCCACCCACATTCTCCACAATAATCCGCACCTCCTCGCCAGCACCCAAGTTGACACCGCTCAGCACCTCAGAAGGACCCTCAATCGACACCACCACCAAATCAGGGAATGTGCCTTCAATGACGGTTGGACTTGTAGCTGCAGTTGTGTTGTTATCCTCGTTGACACCCTCTCCGATTTGCATTCCGGAGTCTGTCTCGATGATAAAATACCAGTCACCGAACACGCCATTCGGGATTTCGATTGAATGTGTTTGAACATAGGACTCGCCGGGCCCAAGAATCTGTAACCGAGGTTGTGCACCTATGAACTCATCCGGACTTTGGACTTGATCAAGCGACAGGAAGATACTGTCCGACCAGTTGCCGGTCGCTGCAGTGTCACCCTGATTGGTGACCGTCCAACTGATTTCAACAATACCACCTTCAACTCCCGTAGGCGGAGGCGTGAATGAGGAGACCACCAAGTCAGGTTGTGCCAGTGCCGGAGTTGCCGAAAAAATAATCCCCAAGACCGCGATTGCAACCGAAGTAAATGGACCACTAGAAGCACGAATTGGACGTAAGACATTGCTTTGAAACATTTTATCTCCACATAAATATCATCCGACATGCCATTTCATTAGCCATAAAGACCATTAACATGGCTTTCTCGCCAGATGTATCCCTACAGCAACCCAGACCTAATCCAATATACTTATCAGACGGTGAAAATTACAAGTACAATCCGGCAGTTTGATCAAAAGCTCTGGCAAATTTATTTTAAATACTGCGCTGTACACGATCTCATTTATTTGAAGCACAGGAATGGCAGGTCCCAGTTGATGCGGTTCTGTAAAGATGTGACTCTACGAGCTGCACGCTTTTCTTGGCTAGCTGATTCCGTATGGAATGCGACATCCAGATCCCATACGCTATACGGAAAGATGTGAACTCGAACCCACGATCACGATTCGACGACAACATGTCGGTGATGATTCATGATTGCTCTATCCAGTAATAAGGGTAAAGCCGAAACACGGATTCGTGGCGTGATATTCGCCATGTGGAAGGGTGTCACAATCTGCTGGCCCCCCGCTCACTAACGGGATGATGCGGTTACCCAGGGGCGGCAGATTGATATGTGAGAGCGTGCTCCAAACGATGTAAAGCGTGCAGAAGATGACGTACCCGCGTAGTCCCCAAACGACAAGCTGGCAGAGTCCCAGGGCCCGAATCACAGGGCGATAGTTCGGTGGCACAGGAAGTTCTGCGCGGCGCGCAAATGTAACTGCAATCCAAAGCGTCAATAGCGATGCACCGGATACCAACGCGGATGCCCATTGCCAGGGCGGAATGAACTCGGGGACGATGAGTTCCCGCACGAGCCGAGCTGCTACCGCGCTGCCAAATAGTTCTACAGGCAGAGGGATAGAGACAGCGAACAGCTTTACAAGAATCAAGGCGAGAATCGCGACAGAGAAGGACGCCGCAAGGCTACGCATCGGTGTGTTGAGAATTGCCTTAGAGTAGTCAACACACGCACCGTGCGTTCGTAAATCTCCAACCCGGGTCCCATGGATTGGTGTAAAGATTGCACCCCAAAGGAGCCCCAGCCATACGATGCAAGTGGACTTGACAGACCATCTGAACAAGAGCGAGGGCAGATATGCCAAGGCAAAGAACGGAAGCGCCAAGACGACGATCAAGAATCGTACGCCCCATGAACCGGTGCGCAACCCCTCTATGGCAGACCGGCTCAGGTTATTGAAACTAGCACTGTCGGTCTCTTTAGCGACTAGGTTCTGACCGGTGATTACTTCAGGCGGATACAAAGAGTCGATGGCCAGGACGACTTGGCGCCAGTTGGTTGGTACCGTGCTAATGCACCGAAATGGGTTATGCATGACATCCAGCACTAGAATTGCGACCCGAGCCCACAGCATATTGATCGCAAATCTAGAGGCGGCCATCGCTCCCACGAGCACATGCTGTGTGTGCTTCTTTTTGGCTTTTTGGATGTGTCCCCACCGCATCTCATACTTGTCGTGAAGGGCGCGATACTTGATCTGCCCGAGCCTCACAGCTTCAGGCGTGCGAAGTAGCCCAAACGGGACGAAACTACACCAAATCAGATAGTACACAGACGACACATTCGCGGTGAGATAAAGAGCGAGTGTGATGGCAATCAACGATTCGGTCATCGCTGCCACCGTGGGCTCGCCGAGGCTAACAGTTCGTCTATCTGACCACCATTGAGGGAACTTCATAGCGGAGTGTATTCAAACATATGGCATTCAATCTCTCTAGGATCGCCTACATTATAGCATAGCAGAAACCCCACCTTCCAGGGGTTCAAAAAACCCTATCCGCGCCTTTGATTGGGGATGAATGCCACACGGTTGCCGACAATGCCGGCTTTGGACCGAACCAATGGACCGGGTTGTACGATTGTAAATCCGATGATATCATCGAGTGATTCAATGACTCGGGCTACTCCGATGATCTGTCAAATACCGAGTGTCGCATCAGCCTTTGGGACGGATAGAGTTTCTGAACCCCTGGCAAATCGAATCTTCTTCAAAATCAACGACGATCAGTCATCATTCTCGTCAATTAGTTTCTGCCCACTACGATGAAAATCCTCGGGAGTAATCGGGTAGTACTCTTCGGACAATGTGCCTAAAAGCATCCGAAGTGCATCAACAATGCAAGATTTTCCCGAGTCGTTCTCTCCAACCAGAAGATTGAGGCCCGAAGAGAGCTCAAGATCCAGATGACGATCTTCGTCACAAGATCCGAACAATCGAAAGTTCTCAATCTGCAGGCGGGACAGGTACATTGTGTAATCCTAACTAATTCTCCTGCACTCGCGGAGACTTTGACCAGATGACTGATTGTATAGCATAATCGCAGGATTTGCTTCTTGTACGCATTCCGTCCACTATTGTGATTACAACAGATAACATGATTAGTACACGGCAAAGGAATCCACATGGACCCACTCTCAGCAACGATTAGCTCGACATTTGGGCTCTTGGCGACATTTCTCCAGGAACGCCGGAGCCGCAAAGAAGCCAAGACGCAAACCACCATCGTGGATTACATCGAGTGGCTTAGACGACGAGAGCACACCGAAGCGGTCTCATTACTAGAGTCGAACCACCAACTTTCTGAGGCAATCCAGAACCTGCTGTCGATCAACCACAGTGAGCTTCTCGAACGCATCTGCCAACTGGAAGAAACGATCATTCAAGCACTGAATCGCATGCCGGAATGGGCGGTGCTCGTATCCAGCATCACCAACCAACCCAAGCTGTCCGAGCAAGCGATCGAAATCCTGCAATGGTTCAATTCTACAGGAGCATCGCGAGCCATCGGCTTTCCTCCCGGCAGGGGTGGTGAGGGGCTTGTCCCGATGGATGGTATTGGTGGAGTAGGTCGGTACGAGCCTAAAGCAGAGGATTTGAGGCTCTTCCCCGATGATATGAAAAAGTTGGTTAAAATTGGTTTGCTCACACACATCCCATCCAGCGGCTCACCAAAGTACGGAATTACCCGTGAAGCGATCAATCTTGTCAAAAACCTTCCAGATCCGCCAGAAGTGAACTCTAACAATCCTGCATAACCTCCCCTGATTCATCTCGCCGTAACCGTAAACAACTTGCTCATGGGATCAATCGATGGAACAAGGACGCACATTGAAAGATATCCAGACTGTGCTCAAACGCAAGCTGGCTGTCCAAGCAACCCATATGCCTGGAAGCGATACCGAAGTGCGTTTCATTCTACCTATGGTCAGCAACGTCACACCACCATCCGCCCCGTTTGGTATTCTGCTCACACGCCCAGAGCTTCCTTTATTCAGCAAAGAGATCGCTCCACATTTGAACTACCTGCATCACGCCTCCGGCAAGCACATTGATTTCTTTTGTGCTGGATACAGGAAGGACTGGCTTTCTGAAGATGATCTATACAAAGATGCTCGTCTCGTTCAAGAAATTTCGCAAGTAGGATGGATGTCAGAAGACTGGTTTTACAGCGACCAAGCCTTTGTGGAGTTGATTCACGACCTCGAATCTGCATCTAAGTGGAAATACAACGGTGGATCGGTTCTGCTTCTGTTGAGCTCGAAGCTCTTAGCATCTGGCGAGCTGCAAATCGATTTCTCACAAACGATCCAGGTCACGCTCGAAGATGCTATCGAGGAGGGTGCTATCAAAAATGTGCACCGGTTCATTCAACGCATCATCAGGATGGCACAAGAGAACAAACGAACCTGGAATATGAGTGACAATCTCGGATTCAGATCCATCAGTAGCTCTTTTCTGAACGAGCTGATTGAGAGAGATCCAACCGGTGTTGGCAAAGCTACGAAGAATGCATCCTACTTCGCATCTCACGACTACTCAATCAACGAAAGCCAATGAAACACGCGGTTCAACTGAGCTTAAACTGTGCCGAAGCCTTTCCTGCGTCGCTCTTCGCTGCCACAAGTAATTGCAGTTCCAAACGCAACCGACTCGCACCTCGCGGTGTGCTCATACTCACTTAAGATGACCTGGTAGAGCGGTATTGCACCGAGGGTTGACACATTGATGATGAGCTGTTCGCACGCATTTTCTGGGTCGAATTTGAGAAATGAACGAAGCTGTAGCCCCTTTTTAAGTGCAGCAATACTGTAGTTTACGGGTACTTCAAATCTAAGCATGGTTTTCTCCTTGTATGGGAAATATTCATGCTGCTGAACTTTTCAGCAGACATACAAGTATATAGGTTTTTGAGTTTTTCCGGATATGACGGGTCTAGTCCAAGCCGTCGGGTTCATGATTCGTTGAACTCAAACAACCGATCATTCGCGTGCAACAAACTCGTTTCTTCGCGATAGCGGAGTGTGTATGGCCCTTTCTCTGGATCAACACTTTGCTCACCGAGCTTCATTTGAAGTATGGGCAACTTATCAACAGATTGTTGAACCTGCTCATGATCGCCAAAGAAACCAAAGATACGCAAGCCCTTGTTCCATTCTACTGCCCACGACCACAAAGGTGTGTTCTCATCTAACCCAGGCTGCCTCTTGATGACGAGCCTGAAATACCCATCCGCTGAAACACAATGCACTCGCGAATCCCAGCTGGCGATCATGTTCTGGAACCCGATAATCTGAGGGTTTCCCCAATCTGATTTACCAACAGCCCCGACAAAAGCAAGCCCGCCGGGGATTGGGTACCCAATCCGTTTAGCTTTGTCGTAAGTTATCATGTAAAAAAAAACTGAGATATGAAACCAGGCGAGTTTAGCTACGCGATCGCGATCCGCCTGAGGAGGACCTGTAAAGCCAAAGGAGGCCTTGCACCCTTGCATGACCTCGGCCTTGACAGTGCTTGATTCTTCACTCTCACGAACCCATTTACCCGTCCGAACACTCTTTGCCGTACCTTTACGTTGTATCTCTTCAACAAGCCTTTCATCGAGCTCTGTCACCGTCGGTGATGGCCACATGCTGATCACAGAGAGATCATTCTCAAGTAGACCTTTTTCGTGATTGCACTTTCTACATGCGCGAATAATCAGGTTCCATTGAGAATCGAGTGAATCCTTTGGCACAAACTTTCTACCAATAGCATGCTCTTTGGTGCTGTTGCTCTCGTCGATCTTGGTGTGGCAATACGGGCATGTCGCATTGCTTAATCTCGTTTCCATCTTTGGGTTTACAATTTTCATGGTTCACAACGCTAGGCCAGAGTGTGCTGAAAGACATGGCAAATGGCCTCTCCTTCTCAGCCATGATTTTTCGTGATATCCGCTCTACCAGGGGTGCAAAACCCAGATCCGCGCTTATGATTGCCGCACGTTTGCTGAAAATACTGGCTTTGGAGCGGTCAGAATAATCGCGGATCGGAGTGGGTCAATCAGATCCGTGCACGGGAGGTCGCCTTATGTACAGAGTCGAACGTGACCAACACACGGCGTTTCTGCGAGAGTCCTAATCGGGTCAGGCGTAACCGATCTAGGGAAGGCGTCTCACGCGACTGTTGGCTACTACCACGAGGCTTTCTTCGGTATGAGCATCGGAATCGAGCGGCTCTGCAAGCTGATCTATATTTCTGACCATGCCATAATACATGGAGGTGTCTTCCCTATTTATAATAACCTCACACAGCAGGGACCACCGTCTAGATGATTTGCTCAACATTTGCGATGGCATTGCAGTACGAGTCGACAAGAGCCGCCAGTACAGTGAACGACCATCGGCCCCGATCCACATTGGCATCTACCGTGTCCTTACCGCCTTTGCCAAATCGAGCCGTTACTACAACCTTGATTATCTGACAAAACCATCGGTGCAGTATGTGGACCCGGTTTCTGCTTAGTGGTCGGAGCTCGGAGAATCAATTTGTTAGTTACGCAACAGCAAGAAACGCAGAGAGCTGGATGAAACTCAAGCAGCGATGATGGGGGCGATAATTGGAGACATAGCCGCTGTATATCACACTGCCGAAACGGGCGAGTCGATATACGAGTTCGAAGAGTTAATGAGACGACAAGGTGCCACCACGGTCGTCCAGCGATACGGCCGGCTCTACACGTTGCAGATTGTTCGGTGGCTTTCATCAATTGCCACCAAGCTTTACTATTCGGCTACAGGAATGCCAGCGACTAGAAGTATGTCATACTTTCACGAGCCGTTGGTGATATTCGACAACGATGACCAGTTCTTGAGAGATCAAAAGACTTGGCCACTTTATACTTAAAGGAGGTGTACGATGTCCCTATGGCGATTTCAAGTTATCTTAAACAGCCACGAATTGCATCGTATTTTGACCCCAAATACCACCCCGTGTGGCGGCAACCTGGCTGAGTCGATATTGTACTACCCATGAACATTGAGCCCGGCACACCTGATGCTTTTGAGTCGAACGCTGGTGATGACTTTCACTTGCAGTGGGCCGCCCTTAAGGCCCTTAGGATGTTGCACCCACGCTCAACGCTTATTAGCCTTGGGCTTGATCAGGTTCATCCTGAAGACGTTGGTCTTGTTGAACGTGGAGGTGACTCTCTACTTGGAATCGATTTAGCGGAGTACTATGGCGGCCGCTCGTTCAACTTAGCCAACAAGGTCGTGCATACACAATTGAAATACAGTACGCGGCGTGCGGATTTGCCATGGACTGCTGCATTGCTGAGTCCCAAGAGTCCTTCTGAATCGAAGAAGTGCATCATTCGCCGTCTTACAGAAATCTACTCGCACTACGCAAAGCAATTTGGGCGGGATGAGGCGATGAAAAAGCTGTCAATCAAACTCATCAGTAATCGGCCATGCCATAAGCATCTCATTGATATGTTGCGTATCGCCAAGCAGTTACTTTCTAATCGACAATCGCCTGTATATACGGCTACATTGTCGAAATATTTGACAAAGATACATGTAAAGCAACTAGAACATCTGCAACGCGGAATGAGCCTCAAGTCATCAGAATTCACCGACTTTCTGCGCGTATTCGATGTGTCGGAATGCGGAGCTCCCTCTCGTTTGGCAATGGATGCGGCGATCTTTAAAAACCTTGGAGAATTGGGCTTTGGTGAGGCCCGCTCGCGAAACAGCATGCTTATGGATTCTATCCGCCGACGGATGCAACCTGAAAATCGAGGAGAACTGCCGTTTGTCAAAGATGATGTACTGGCAGCACTGGAGATAACGAGTTCGGAGTTGCTCTATCCCGCACCGTCATCATTTGAGGAGTTGCCGAATCCAATCCAAAGAGACATCACTAACGATCTTGCGATGCAGATTACCAACCATAACCAGAGTCTTATATGTGTACACGGGAAAGGTGGTGTGGGTAAGACCACATTGATTCGCCAGTTGCGTGACTCCCTACCTACTGGCTCTATATCGGTGCTGTTCGATTGCTATGGTGGAGGGTCTTACATGAACCACGAAAGCAAGAGGCATGGGTATCAACGGGCAATTCTTCAGATAACGAATGAGTTGGCTGGTGTAATCGGAACACCACTGTTGATCAACCAGGGTCTTAGTGAGGAAGATTACAGTCGTGAACTAAGGCGACGCCTCGAAGCAGCGGCTCTATCTGTTAGAGCGGCAAATCCTGAGGCCCTCGTGGTGCTCGTCATCGATGCCGCAGACAATAGTTTATCAGCTGCGAAGAATTGGGCGGAACAATCTTTTGTATCAGGTCTCGCAACATTGGCGGTTCCGGTAGGATGCAGGTTAGTGTTTGCCGCCCGAACACACCGAAGGGATCAACTTGGACTTCCGACCAGTACGCTTCACTTTGAAGTACCACCATTTTCAAATTTGGAGACTCAACAGCATGTTGAGAGATACTGTGAAAAAGTCAACCGAGTTGATGTGGAAACCTTTGGCAAGCTGACACACGGCGTCCCCCGAACGCAGGCATATGCATTGGCTCAATGTGATGGAGATTTATGTACCGCGTTGGACTTCTTGCGCCCTGGCGGGAAAACGCTCGATCACCTGATCGACGCATGGCTTGATGATGCTGGTCGAAGATTAGGTGATGAAAAGCTAGCTGAAAAAATTTGCCCAGCCCTCCTCACTCTTGCAAGGCCCGTCCCATTAAAATGGGCGGCGCAGCTTAGTGAGGTTGACGAGGCCAGCTTAGTTGATTTCTGTAGGGATGCAGGCCTTGGGTTTACTGTTCAAGATGATGCGATTAGCTTTAAGGATGAAGACTTTGAGAATCGAATCAGAGATCGCTACACAATCGACAAGCACCAGCTTGGCAATTTAGCTGATGTACTATTTGCTGCCCGTGAATCCGATGGATATGCGGCAGCACATGTGGCGGATGCTTTGCGTGTAGCTGGCCGTGACCATGACATAGTCAGTTTGATTCATAACGATGGCCAACCGCAGTCCATCAAGGACCCCATCGAGCGAACGGAGGTATTTGCTCGGCGTGCTCAGTTGGCCATGGATTGGGTACTGCGCCAAGGAGACGATGGAGAGCTTTTACGCCTGCTGTTTGTTCTCGCTGAGTCCGGCAAGGCTGATCAAGCAGTCGAGGATCTGTTGTTAAGTGAGGGAGATCTTGCTGTCCGTTACGGAAATCCTTCAACAGTCCATCGCCTTTACATAAATCAGCAGAATACTCGGTTAGATTGGCAAGGTCCTATGCATCTGCAATGCGCGGCACAGTTCAGCCGTAGTCCCAGCAGCCATGTACAAGCCAAGAATCACCTCTCAAGTGCCGAAGCGTGGATACGTGAATATTTTTCAAGACCTCGTGAGGATCGGTATGGTTGGGATCTGACAACGAACGATATTGCAAACGGAGCTGAAGCCGTTCTTCGACTTAATGGTGTCAACGCTGTCCACCAATGGATTGCACAATGGAAGCCACAAGCATTCCGATTTGAATTATGCAAGAAGCTTGCAAAGATCATACTTACCAATGAATCGTCATTTGACCTAAATCCGATTTGGAAGTTATTGCCGCGCTATGAAGAGGTATTAGCAATAATTGATGGCGCGATGGATGCAGGCCATATACCTCCAAAGCCATTCGTTGCCCATGTCGCAAAGCAGTGGTCGCGATTTGGCAGGTCCGGACATCGATTAGATGGCAGGCTATGTAATGCTGGAATATCGCTTTGTGAGGCAGCAGCACATCATGGCATTGGGAAACGCACTATCCTCGCGCTGCTCAAGCTATTCACGCCGGTACCTACTCCGAATACTTACTTCTCCAGTGTTGAAGAGCTTGATGAACAATATGGATATCGCCTTCGCGCCTTAACGATTTGGGCGACGACTTCAGGCCGAGACATAAAATACACCGATGTCCGCTTGTACCCATCCAAACCCGATGTAAAAAAATCGAACAAGTCTGATGATAAGCTTCGCCGCTGGGAGGAGAACAAGAAGAAGCTAGAGGAATACTACTTCTACCTATTACCTGCATATCTCTTTCGTGCTCAATCGATCTCAGCGGGAACATCGTTGCAAGATGCAGAAGAACGGTTTAATGCCACACTAGGTGCAGGTGGCCACAAGTGGGAATGGGAGAGTAAGCAACGCGAAAAATGGCTGTTAATACGTCTACGCGCTCGAGTACTTGCTGATGGTTTGATCTTGGCATGCAACGACCCAGTCACACCATACTCAAAACTTTACCAGCATCTGAAGCGGTCGTTTTCAGTCTGGATGGCTAAAGATCTGGCTGAGCGTGCCGCAAGAGTTACGCCTTTGGCTAATCTAGCTATGACGATCGTTTCAGATTTTATAGACGAAATTCAGGAGTCGCCATCTCCGGCATCAGAGAGGGTTGATGCTTTCACTTGGGCGTGTCGAATCGGCGGAAAGATCGATCCTGAAATCGGGCGCTTATACTTCAAACAGGCTGTCGAAGCCGCAGGTGAGATCGATAGTGAATGCGCGGCTATGCTTCAGTTGGTCGCCCTAATCACGGACAAAGCAACCTCGGATTGCCGAGCCTGTCACGATATTATTGCTCTGAGGATGACAGAAATTGTAGAGGATTGTCATTGGCGCTGGCAAGATGGAGGACGCGAGTTTCCATGGAATGAATCGATGGACGCGATTGCCCAACTGTCCCCTCGAACTGCCATTGTCGCATTAGGACGATGGGATCAACGCGGATTTTTGAAGTACATGGAAGAGACGGCTCGGCTTGCAGCAACACTCGCTGTGCAGGGTAGTATTGACTGGCGAACAGCGATTGCGTTTGCAACCCACTCTTCTATAACACACGACAATTCGCTTAATTCAGGACTTCGCATTCTCGATCATATCATTCAAGCCGATTCTAGAAGCAAAGGATTTTCAATTGACGAGCCTCTGATGATGCTTGTAGACCGCGCATGCCGACTTGTCACTGTCGGTCAACGCGAGCAATCGATTGAAGAAATATTACGATGGGCTGATGGCCATGGGTACCGCGATCATCCCGTGATCGTTAATGCACGTTGTTACCACGATGGAATAGTCGCTTTACAGTCAGTCGGCGAGAGCGACAGCGACCTGCGGAAACCGCATCGAGCAAATGCTAAAGCAATTGAAGACAAATATAGCTTGACTGATAAACTATGGACTGACCTAGTTAGAAAATGCGACCCATTTGATCCAGACGCAATCACCACAGTCATTGAACAGGCACGAGCTATAGCGTTTGATCACAAGATGCAGTGGGAGCAGCTACGTTTGCTACCTGCTAATTTGCTGGACAGCATTCGTCAGAAGGTAGGACTAAGTGATCGCACTATGCATCTCGACGCGCTCATCAACATATCTACGCGTAAGGTGTCACTGACTGATCTTGTTGAGTATCTGGCGACGGTGCGTGACGACTGGTCGAATTCTCCCACTGTTCGACAATGGTTCACGGGACTCCCTGATCTAATTGCTAGAGCTAAGTTCAGCCAACTCGTGTATCAGGAAGCTGTCGCCTGGGACGTGTTGACGGTTATTGAGAATGAACTTAAGATTTCTCTCGAATCCATGGCGAGTTCGTTACTAAAGGCGGCGCCGCCGTATATCCGCGCCTTGTCTCCCGAAGTAATCTATGACCTGGGCCAGCTGGTCGCACGCCGGTTGACACATGATAATGCCCTCACTCTACTAACCTGGGTGGTTGATCGCCTGAGTCAGGAAATCAATAAGAGTGTGCTGGTTTGCCGTAACCTTGATGTAGATCACATTGCACCCAACGGCGCTGGATTGGCCGCAGCGATGCTCTGGTTCCTTATGGGGCATCCTGACAAGCAAGTCCGCTGGCAAGCGATTCACGCGGCGCGAGGCGTGGTTAGGCTCGGAGACGAAGAACTTCTTTGCGAGCTCGCGAAGTGGATTGATTGTGGTTCAGCACATCCGTTCTATGCGAGTGGGACAGTGTTTTATTGGTTATCAGCTAAGACTTCGTTCATGATACTGGTCGATCGGCTTTCTGATGAAAATCCATCTGCAATCCTGCCACTAGGAAAGCTATTGGCAACGGAAGCTACTCAGCCGGACACACTGCATGTCATGACCATGCACCTCGCACGCAACGCGGCGATTCGCTTAGCTAAGCATAAGACGGACATCTATGACAACAATACTTTGAATGCTATAACGCGTTCACTAAACCCAGACTCGGTGACTGCCGAGGAAAGTGGCGAGGACGATAACACATATAGTAGAAGTAACTATCGGAGCGCAAAAACTACATATTTTGATTTTGATAGGATTGACACTTTGCCGTACTGGTATAAACCAGCTGGTGAAGTATTTGGGATTGATGGCATGAAGTTCTGCGATGATGCGGGCAAAGTAATTACTGATGAATGGCGTATTGCCACAGTTCCCCATCGAGACGACCCGGTGCACAAGTGGCAAGTATCTGATCATAACTGGCAACTATGCACAAGCGGCCATGGCTCAGTACCAATGGTAGAGGATCTAAGGCACTATCTTGAATTTCATGCAATGATGTGCGTTATGGCAAAGTACGCACAGTCGTTGCCGACACATCCTGAGCGATGGGATGAGGGAAGTAAATGGGATCACTGGTTGCTTAGATGGGGGTTGTTGCCTGAATCCAACTGGATCTCGGATCGGCGTGAATATACTCCATTGGAGTCAGCATTCTGGAATCACTCTGAGCGATTCGGCGATCGATGGCTAGATAAAGAAGTTGATGACCATGTATTTGACCAAGGAGTTGGATTGACCGATCAAGGGCCGGAGGACCGTCTTGTCATAGATGGAGCAGTCTCACGGTATCAATACGGTAGCTATGAATCAATCCGTGTATTTAGCGCCTTAGTGTCCACCGAAACCTCTGAATCGTTACTTAGCGCATTGTGTCAATCCAACATGTACGACTACCGTATCCCTCCTGAAGGGGATAATTTGGAACTCGACGAGAAACTTAGCGATGGGACGGCATTCATGCTCCGTGGATGGCTGACGCATGATCAGGCTGAAATTAATGGACTTGACCAATATGATCCGTTCCGCTTTAGTCTCGAGAAAATCAATTGCACTCTCGGCACAGTTATACAAAAATGGATCGAATCGCAACCTGATAGAGTGATCTTACATCAAGCTTGGAATGACTGCCCGAAACCAGAAGATAATCACGGTGTCTTTACGGATGGAAACCGGTTGTGGATTAAATGGGATGCGCTGAAAGCATTTCTCGAATCGGAATCAGCTGATCTGATAATCAAATGTGATGTCACCCGTTCTCTCAATAGCAGATCTTACTCCGAAATAAAGGACACCTATGCCTCGCAAAGCAAGTTATACCTCGTCAGAGCAGACGGAACCATCATTGGACGCCGGAGCGATCCTGAGCCTCGGCCGGAAGTTGGTATGTGAACTTGAACTTGAGCACACGTGCGAAACACTCTCGAAGTGGATGGCGCACTATTTGGCAGAGCAGATGTCAGAAGTAGAGTCCGCCAAGTCACAACGCCAAAGAGAAGTAGCACAAAGTAAATGCTGTGAGATCATACTAAGGATATGGGAGAAACGGCGTTGGCTTCCAGGCAGTGCTAAGCCCTTGGGGCATATCGAAGAAGCATTGAAGGCACTCATAGCAATGCAATCGAAGCAGAACGGGTATTCTGATTTACTCACATCGGAACGTTCAGCAGACGATAACCCTTGGTTCGAATTTACCGAGAAGACACATGATATCGAATCGCGGATGTTGCGCATATCTTTCTTGACCGGATTGCTTGAGAACAACTTTGGTGCCGAGAAGCAGTGGGTTTATGAACACGGCGATGCGTTGTCAGAGGATGAGCGAAAGCTGATTCAATCACTGGATAGTTGGTTCAACCTGAAGCTCCAATTCTCCACCGAAACTGACAGCAAATCGAAAGAAAAACTCCCGCCTAAAGAGCGGGCCGACTTAGTCTTGCAGGAACTCGACGCACTTTTACAGCAACAGAGTCAAGCGTTCCACGATCTCAAGCTACGCCTATCGCAACAAACAAGAAACAATGACTCTTAGTGCTTCTAGATCTAGCCATGGATCGAAGCTTTATCCGAGCCACGCGAATCACAATGAAACCCTTTCGCGAAATAGATTTGGGTCACTCCGAAATCTAGTTGGATTATAACTCAAAATTGAGTAGTTTAATATCCGAATACAACATACACACAAAATATCTTACTACCCACTACATCTGCTCTTGATATCTACATTTTTGTGCTATAATTCATGCAGGCAATCCATCCCCTACCAACCCACCCGACATGGGTCGGTGTGCTCGGGAGCAGGTGGATTGAACAGCCGCGGCCGGCTACATGGGTAGTTGGGCCGTAGCCTGGTATGGTCCAGGCAGGTTCCCGCTGGTGCGATTGATTCAATCCAGCAGGTCTCGGAGCGGATACTGGAACATGGTTCCGGGCCGATCTCTGACGCCGGGGCTCGGGCGACTAGAACTCAGAAATTCATCTTGTTCTACCGGTATGCCCGGCGTGTTGTGGTGTCGTTCTCCATGTCCGCTTGTGCGTGCTCGGGTCGCTTTGTCCCTGCGGCGGTGTCTTCGTGTCATCGCCCTGACCAAGGAGTTCACCGTGAACACCGAACTACAGATCGAACATATCAAATTAGCCGACATCACCCCCCACCCCAGTAACCCTCGCCAGCATCCCAAGAACCAGATCCGCCAGATCGCCCAGAGCATCGAAGCATTCGGGTTCCGGATGCCGGTGATCATCGATCAGGATTCGCGATTGGTCTGCGGCCATGCGCGAGTGGAAGCGAGCAAACTCCTCAAGATGGCCTCGATTCCGGCCATCCGGGTAACTGATCTCGACGACTCTCAGATCCGCGCTCTGATGATCGCCGACAACCGGCTCACCGAGATCAGCACCTGGGACGACCAGTTGCTCGGTGAGCACCTCAAGGTCCTCTCCGATCTGGATCTCAACTTCGACATCGAGTGCATCGGCTTCGACTACGGCGAGATCGAGCAACGGATCTTAGGGATCGAAGACGCGTTTGCCGGAGATGGAATCGCCGAGCACGATGATGCGGATGATCTGCCAACGGCTGAGACCATCACACCAGTTACTCAACCCGGCGATCTCTGGATCCTCGGCGAAGGAGACCATGCCCATCGTGTGCTCTGCGCCGACTGCACCGACCCGGCTTCCTACCAGCGATTGCTCGGCGATCAGCAAGCCGCGATGATCTTCACCGATCCGCCGTACAACTTGCCCGCCAAGGCCATCGGTCAGGTATGCGCCGGTGAGCATGGCGACTTCGCCATGGGCTCAGGAGAGATGTCCCCAGCCGAGTTCACGGAGTTCCTCGGATCCGTCATGAAACAGCTCTGCAAAGTCAGCCTCCCCGGATCCATCCACTACCACTTCATGGACTGGCGGCACGCCACCGAGATGCTTTCCGCCGGCAACGCCCACTACACCGAGCTCAAGAACCTCTGCATCTGGGTCAAGGACCGACCCGGTATGGGCACTTTTTATCGCAGCCAGCACGAGCTGGTGTTTGTCTTCAAGCACGGGACGGATCGACACCGGAACAACTTCGGCCTCGGTGAGTACGGACGCACGCGGAGCAATGTGTGGAGCTACCCATCGGCGCGGTCACTCGATGCCGCCGAGGGCGATCCCGCATCGCGCGAGGTGCTCAAGCTCCACCCGACGATCAAACCGGTGCGGCTGATCGAGGAAGCGATCCTCGATTGCTCGCGGCGTGGCGAGATTGTCCTGGATCCGTTCCTCGGAAGCGGCTCGACGCTCATCGCCTGCGAGAAGTCCAAACGCGCCTGCGCCGGGATCGAGCTCTCCCCGCGGTATGTCGATGTCGCGATCGCCCGCTGGCAGCAATGGACCGGCAAGGAAGCCATCCACGAGCAGACCGGCAAGACCTACACCGAACTCACAGAAACCCGCGCCAACGCGAACAACCTAGAGGAGATGACAAATGGATGATCAACCCCAATACGAAGTCGGCTACCAGAAACCACCCAAGCACACCCAGTGGAAAGCGGGTCAATCCGGAAACCCGAACGGACGACCGAAGAAGATCAAGGACTTCGAGAAGCTCATCGATATCGAGCTCAGCAAAGAACTCCGGATCACGGAGGGCGGGCGACAGGTGACCCTCACCAAACGCGAAGTGATCATCAAAAGACTGATGAACGACGCGATCAAGGGTGATCTGCGGGCCACGAAGTTGGTCCTTCCGTTTATTGCCAAGCACCACTCAGTCGAGGGGTTCCAACCGGACGCCGGAGATCGTCAAGCCTTCGAACAACTGATCCGTCAGTTAGGACCCGCAGAAGAGAATCAGACAAAGGAGCCGACTGATGAGTAGTCTGGAAACCAAAGCGATCCGTCATATGTACCAAAATGAACCGGGCAAGTTCTTCCAGCTGGCGTTCAGAGCGTTGCATCCGCATATCAAGTTTCAGAACAACTGGTCAATCGATGTCTTGGGCGAGGCGCTGGCCCGGTGTCACCGCGGGGAAACCAAGCGGCTCATCATCAACATGCCGCCGCGGTCGCTCAAGTCGATCTGCACATCGGTTGCCTTCCCGGCGTGGGTGCTGGGTGTGCGGCCAGAGTCCAAGATCATGTGCGTGGCCGGGCACCGAGGGCTGGTCAATGAGCACCATGATCTGACCCGGAACCTGATGGACCACCCACGATACCGGTCGCTGTTCCCGCATGTGCGTGTGGAGGAATCGACCAGCACGCTGAAACTTGGGCAGGGCGGCTCTCGGGCGGGGTTCACACCGTCGGGGGCTATTACAGGCCGGGGTGCGGACTTCATCATCATCGACGACCCGCAGTCGGCTCATGAAGCGGACGATCCGCAGAAGACCGACTCGATCCACAACTGGTTTGACCGGAACATCTACCAGCGTCTGGACAGCAAGCATGACGGCGTGATCATCGTGGCCATGCAGCGGCTCGCCGATGACGATCTCACAGCGCACCTACTTAAGCAGGAAAACTGGGAGGTGCTCAGCCTAGCCGCGATCGCCACAGAGGACGAGTACCTCCCCGGGTCGCTCGGCGGACAACTCGCGAGAACGAAAGGCGAGGCCCTCCATCCGGCGCGTGAGGATCGGGAGCAACTCCGCGCGGCCATGGAGCGGATGGGTGCCCGTGCGTTTATGTCTCAGTACCAGCAGCAGCCGTACGCCGCCGGGCAGGGCGAGGGGCGTGGTGGGGCCTTCCACATTGCACCCCATCCCGACGCAACCGAAGAGGAATGCAAGCGGAGTTGCGTGTTCTTTGCACAGGTGCCCGAGGAACACTATGTGCTTGACCGTGTCTTCGGTGAGCGAACATGCATTCGGCCGGGGCCGCCGCCGGGGCTCAGCACTGAAGAGTGGGTGAAAAAGCATGGTGGCCAGCGTACTTCGCACCTGATGGGCTGATTTTCCAAAGACTTCCATATTTGTCGAGAATCTAGGCCCTTTGGACTTGCAATCTCCCCCGATCCATGGCTACATGTGTCACACCGCGGGAGACTCCCGCAGCACCCCGACCGGCTTCTTGATGCCGGCCCCGAAAACCCAAGCACACGGGTCGACGATCCCTCTCAGTATGAGCGGCGCGATCGGTGTGCGCGGATCCCGGGGTCGGCGACAGGGGCTTGAACACGAGACCTACATGACGATTGAACTCCACACCCTCGCAAGTTTCACCACAGCCCGGCTCCAACAGGAATGGGCGAGTCTGGGCATCCGTGGCGATCCGCCGCACTTCAAGCAGGCACTGGTCCGGGGAATCTCTTGGCACCTCCAGCAGCAATCCCACGGCGGGCTCGACGCGGGCACACGCCGCTTGCTCAAGGCCGCGATCCGCAACGCGCCAACTCCGGCATCCAAGCAAGCGGTCGCCACACAGCGGAAGCATCGGGACCCAGTCCAGCTCACCGAGGGGACAACGCTCGTCCGAACCTGGCGCGGCCATCACCACGAGGTCACAGTCCTCGGAGACGGCAAACGCTTCCGGTACCGGGATACCGAGTTTGCCAGCTTGTCGGAGATCGCCCGCGAGATCACCGGCGCACGCTGGTCCGGTCCTCGATTCTTCGGCCTCAAGAAACTCAAACAGGCGTCATAAAGGAGCACATGATGAAAACCACCCGCTGCGCGATCTACACCCGCAAGTCCAACGAGGAAGGACTCGACATGGCCTTCAACTCACTCGATGCCCAGCGCGAAGCGGGCATCGATTACATCAAGAGCCAGAAGCACGAGGGCTGGCAACTGGTTGAAGAGGAGTACAACGACGGCGGCTTCTCTGGCGGGACGATGAAACGGCCAGGGCTCCAGCAGCTGCTTGACGACATCGACCGGGGACGCATTGATGTGGTCGTGGTCTACAAGGTGGATCGGCTGAGCCGCTCGCTGAGCGACTTCGCGCGGATGATGGAGGTGTTTGATGAAAAACAGGTCTCGTTTGTATCGGTGACGCAGCAGTTTAATACCACGACTTCGATGGGGCGGCTGACGCTCAACATGCTGCTGAGCTTCGCGCAGTTCGAGCGTGAGGTTTCGGGTGAGCGCATCCGTGACAAGCTCGCCGCGACCAAGAAGAAGGGCTACTGGGTGGGTGGTCAACCCCCGCTCGGGTACCGGCTCCAGACGGGCGAGGAAACCAAA
>TARA_R110000744_G_C19371646_1_pt1 | contig 33727 bp, 43 predicted proteins | sample TARA_R110000744 | Tara Oceans TARA_R110000744 (sample SAMEA4398083) | marine metagenome | biome: Polar Biome; feature: [DCM] deep chlorophyll maximum layer (ENVO:01000326); material: water (ENVO:00002006), including particulate matter (ENVO:01000060) such as... | depth 36 m | reverse complement strand
TTTGTTACCGTGTTATGGGTTCTGAATTGGTGGTGGTATCCCCCGACAGCACCATAACAACACTGGGCGATGTGGGCAACGACAGTCTGTTTGCCACACTTGATTACTCCTTTGACTACCTCGGTGTTGTTTCTAATCGTAATTTTTTCTTGTATGACGGCAAAACCGTTGAACAAGTGGTTGATGGTGATTTAGGCCGAGTGCTTGATTTCATTTGGGTTGACGGGTATTTCATGCTTACCGATGGCGAATTTCTTATTGTTACCGAATTGACCGACCCATTTAGCATCAATCCTCTCAAATATGGTTCATCTGAGGCCGACCCGGACCCGGTGAAAGCCCTATTGAAATTGAGAAACGAGCCGTACGCTCTGAATAGATATACCATCGAAGTTTTTGACAATGTCGGCGGCACGGGTTTCCCATTTCAGCGAGTAGATGGTGCGCAAATTCAACGTGGCACTGTTGGGACTCACACATGTTGCTTATTCATGGAAAGTGTTGCTTTCATAGGCGGCGGGCGTAGAGAGGCAATTTCTGTTTGGATAGCTGCGAGCGGTTCATCTGCCAGAATAGCAACGCGTGAAATTGATTTAGTATTGGCGACTTATAGCGAGAAAACGCTGAGCAAAGCGCTCATAGAGCCTAGGGTTGATAAAGGGCATCAATATTTATACATACACCTCCCTGACCAAACATTAGTGTATGACGCCAACGCGTCCCAAGTGGTTGGCGAGCCTGTGTGGTTTGTATTGGGGAGCGGTTTGTCTCGTGATAGTAAATATAGAGCTGTGAATCTAGTTTGGTGCTACGACCAATGGTTGATAGGCGATAATGTAAACCCGTCAATTGGCTTTCTTGATTATTCCTCTTCTGCGCACTGGGGAAAGGATATCGGCTGGGACTTCAACACAGTCATTCTTTATAATGAAGGACGAGGCTCTATATTCCATGAAATCGAACTAGTGGGACTGTCGGGCAGGTGTGAACTCAACATCGACGACAGTGTCGGTACTCAATATTCACTGGATGGCGAATATTGGAGCCAGATTAGATATGTCAAAGCGGGCAAAATTGGCCGTCGTAATAAACGACTAGTATGGCTAAATCAAGGCGACATGAGACATTGGAGAATGCAAAGGTTTTCTGGCACTAGCAAATCAAGACTGTCGATAGCCAGAATCGAAGCCAGAATCGAGCCATTGGGAGTGTAACATGGCAGACCCTAGACCACTGACACGAAATGAGTTGGCCAAATTCCTACCTGACCAACGCTCAATAAGAGCGTTCGAAAAGTTATTTGATTTAATTCCAAATGAATTCATTCTTATTGATGGCAGACTGGTGATACTGGAAAACCCGCCGACAACAAATGTCGATACGGATGTCACTCTGTCGACGGACTACTACGCCATAATAGTCGCGGCGGACGGGCTGGTGTTGACGTTGCCAAAATGCTCAGAGGGAATCAAGGGCCGGATTTGGACAATATCTTTGTTTATCATCGGCTCGGTAGAAATACTCACACAGGACGGTGACAGCTTCCCGACCCTCGATGAATCCGAAGAGACATCAATCATTTTAAATCGCAGGGGGTCCACCATAGACCTCCGCTGCGTATCAACCAATCAATGGAGTTTTGTATGAGTTTTATCCCCGGCGCATTGACCGATGAAGAATTGAGAGCGACCCCGGTCCCAGTAGAGAACGTAAACTTGGATAAGACAATTAGCGAACACAATAGAGTTAGGGGTGAGGTTGTTACTTGCCAAGAGCAGGATATGCTTGATGGCATATACTTCACCTCTAGTCTAGCCAGCGCTGGTGCCCCTGTGAATAATGTAACATATACTGTGATTAACACAGGACCTAAGTACTACATACTAGAGGAGATGGCCATAGCCATAAACTACGAGCTAGTGACCGATGGTAGTGTTAATGTGGTCACGGAATTCTTTGCTGAGGACTCGGATAAAAGTTCCTTTACGGTGACAGGAGGCACGCCAGCTAACTTAGGTGTTCCCCTCAATCTAGATTGTATTAATTGCGTATCTGAGGCTGAGTTTGTTTTTGGCGCTGCTGTCAGTATAACGGGGGTACCTGATTTTGTCGTTTATGCTTCTCAGTACTATAAGGATACGGCGGGGAACAGAGAATCCTTATCCGGAATACAGAGCAGCTTCTTTGAAAAAGGAAGAAAGCTTATAATGTCCCCCAACAAGACGTATGTGTTCAGGACCACATCTAGTGGCTCAGCTGCTGGCACAGGCAGCTCTCTCACATTGTTTAGCTTCACAGAGAAAGCCGATATCAACTCCTAAATACTTGACAAACGCTAAAAACTGTGTTATAATAAAAGTCTAAAAAGAAAATGCTGAGTTTTTAGAGCCGCCAGCAGCTCAATGCCCTAAATACTAGGAGATTGAAATGCTGGCGAACACACCCGCGAACACGCTCGGATTGCCTACCCGCGAAAGAATTCAAGAACTACAAGAAGCCATGCTGGAACATCGGACAACGATGCCAGAGGCTCAACATTATTTCGCTCCCGGTATGTATGGCCGAACATTACTAATCCCTGCGGGCATGCGCGTTGTCGGGAAAATTCACAAGCATTCTCATCTCATGATGGTCCTACAAGGCAAAGCGGAAGTCATCACAGAGTTCGATAGAACTGTTGTCGGAGCTGGTCACGTGTCCATTAGTCAGCCCGGCGCAAAGCGTGTCGTCACTGCTATCGAAGACACACTGTTTATGACAGTTCATCACAATCCTGAAAATACTGAAAATCTCGACACCATAGAAGAAGATCACATGGAGAACGAAGATTTTCAATTAGAATATCACAAATCAAACAATAAGGAGTTGCCATCATGACATGGGGATTCGTAGCGGTGGCGGGTGCCACACTGGTCGGCGGATACATGAACGCCGAAGCACAGGGCGACGCGGCTGATACGGCGGCTGCGGCTGGCGACAGAAGCGTGGAAGAACAGCGAAGACAGTTTGAACTTATGCAAGGGCTATTGGCACCATATGCCGAAGGCGGCGAAGAATCTTTGCATGCGCAACGCAACTTAATAGGACTTGGCGGCACGGAAGAGCAACAAGCTGCGATAGACCAGCTACAACAGCAGCCGGGTTTCTTGGCGTCTGTTCAACAGGGCGAAGAAGCAATCTTGCAAAACGCTTCTGCGACAGGCGGTCTTCGAGGCGGCAACGTACAGGGGGCATTGGCCCAATTCCGTCCACAGATGTTGGCAAGCGCAATCCAACAACAATACCAAAATTTGGGCGGTATCACTAGCCTTGGCCAGAATGCTGCGGCAATGACTGGTAACGCCGGGATGCAACTTGGCCAAAACGTGTCAGGGATATACGGCGATGTGGCGGCAAACCAAGGAGCGGCCGGGATAGCCCAAGCTCAGACATACTCCGACACCATCGGCAGCCTAGCTGGCCAATTTGCAGGGAAAACATTCTAATGCCTCTTATCGACTATAACATAAAAAGCCCGACTGACGCCATAATGGGCGGATTAAATATCAGCTCCGGATTGAATCAACTAGAAGCGGCTAAAACGGCGGCGGCGGATGCCGAAGTTGCCAAGCAGCAAATGTCTGCGGACATCAATGCCGTAATGGCAAAGGGTGCGCCCTCGGCTTCTGATTTTGCCAACCTGACTGTTAAGTACCCACAATTCAACGAGCAATTCAAACAAGCTTGGGACATGATGGGCGGCGAACAACAACAAAACCGAATCGGCCAGATGACAGATGTCTACGCCACTTTAGAAGCTGGCAACACTGACGTGGCCAAACAGATACTGGAAACCCAAGCCCAAGCTGCGGAAAATTCAGGCGACGAGCGGTCGGCCAAAGCGGCCAGAGCTTTAATCAGCACCATTGAATTGAATCCGGCCACTGCTAGAACGTCAGTGGGCCTAAGACTCGCGTCTGCGATGGGACCTGAAAAATTCACTGAGACATTCACAAAGTTGCAGGACGAAAGACGTGAAGCCGAAATTGACCCGGCCACGCTGAGCCTCGCACAATCGAAGGCCAAAAAAGCGGCTGTTGATGCTGATTTCGCGTCGTCCAATGCCGCCACTGACTTGCAAAAGAAAGGCTGGGATATCTATAAAATCCAAGAAGACACGAAAATTGCCAAGGAAAACAGCAAAATCGCTGCCATCACGGCCGGGATAAAACGTGAACAAAACGACCTCAAAAAGCAAGAGATGCAAGCGAAGCTCGATGAAATGAAACTCGGCCGAGACGCCGCTGTCAGAGAAAAGGTTGCTGAGGTAGAGTCGGCCAATTTCAATATTGACAACATGCTCAATACGGCGGATAGAATTCTACAAACTCCGATAGGCGTTATTGATGATGCTACTGGCACAGTGGACTCATTGACGTTCACTCTCGACCAAGACGTGGCGGATTTCGAAAGACTGATTGAAACTATCGACGCGCAAGCATTCTTATCACAAATTCCAAACATCACTGGCATGGGCGCATTGTCCGACGCAGAAGGTAAAAAATTGGCTGCTGCGTTACAAAATTTTAGTCTCAAACAAAGCCCTAAGAGATTGATGGAGAACGTACGCGAGGCACAGCGCCTGCTGCTTAAGGCCCGTGCCAACATATCGAGCAAGCACGGCGTCCCTGAGTCAATCCCGGATACGCCTGCCGTTGAAACATCGCCACAAGATTTAGATGCTATCTTGAAGAAACACGGAGTTTAACAATGCCCACCTTTAGACAAATTAAAGATGCTTTGATTAAAGCCGACGCTGCTGGCGACATGGAGTCGGCTCGCAAACTCGCTCCTTTGGTAGCCAAATACCGTGAGGGAGATTCTGGCATTCCCGGATGGGAAGACAACGAGATTGTTGAGTTACGTGTCCAACCTCCAGAAACATCTATCGGCGATGAAATCATAGGCGCTGGCGAAACAGCTCTTACTCTCGGGACTGGCGCTACTGGCGGCGCTCTAGGCATGATGGGCGGCACTTTGAAAGGTATCGCCGAAGAAATGTTGGCAGGAAATTTTGGCACTGCCGAAGCCGCAAAAAGAATCGAACAGCAGGCCATGGAGGGAGCGCAAGCATTCACATATTCGCCACGTACCCAAGCTGGCCAAGAGCAAGTCCAAGCGGTTGGGGAAGTGGCCCAGCATTTGCCGCCGATTATTCCGGCCGCCACTGAGCTTTCCATGGCCGGACAAACTATCCGACAGGCCGCGCCCGTCATAGCCCGTGCCAAAGTTGTCCCGGCTGCCCAACAAGCGGCTGCCCAAGCTAAACAGGGCGTTTCTCAAGTGACCGAGCGGCTACGTCAGGTCGCTCCGGGAACAGGAAGAGACGCTAAAGATGGCGGTTCGGTAGGCGCTATGGCCATTGATACGGGCACTAGAAGACAAATGCTGTCTGATGAACTCCCGGTGCCTATTAAGTTGACCGAAGGACAAAGAACACGTGATTTCGGCGACCAACGTTTCGAACGGGAAACCGCCAAGATGTCAGAAGAGGGCGGCCCACTTCGTGAAAGATTCGAAGAGCAAAACTTTCAACTCCAATTGAATGTTGATGCCTTTATTGATTCCACGGGGTCTAAAATCTTTGATAACCGAGGTGTTGGCGAACTGGTGGATTCTGTTCTTATTGCGAGAAAGGCCAAAGACAAAACTAAAGTTAGAGTGCTATATAAGAAGGCCCGCGATTCGGAAGAGTCAAACAACCTTGCCCCGCCTGATAGAAAAGTTACTATTGACGAGGGCGGCGAAAACGAATTTGTCGGCTCGCCTGTTGACTATATGAATTCCCGCCCGTCTAAAACTGAAACTAGTAAAGCGGTAGATGACGCTAGAAGCAATGGCGTTAATTTAGGCATTCTAGTCAAAAATGAAGACGGCAGTCACTCGGCGAAACCCGATGTGACCGTAGGCCAGATGGAAGATTGGCGTCGCGAGATTTCGCAGTCGCTATCAAAAGTGGCTAGTGATACCGAAATGAGAGATGTCACCATATTGAAAAAGTTAATTGATGGCGTCACCGTTCCGGAAGCTGGGCCAGTTTACAAACGCGCCCGGGTGGCCAGAGCCAAAATGGCCAGAGATTATCAAGATTCCCATTTGATGAAATCTCTATTAGGCACTAAGGCTGGCACTGCCGACCGTACCGTGGCGTTGGAAGATGTGGTGAGAAAAGTAATATTGAACCCATCCACTAGCTTGGACCAAATGAGACATGCTCGCAAATTACTGCAGACCAAAACGGGCGGCGTGAAAGGCGAGGGCGCTCAAGCATGGCGTGAACTTCAAGGAGCCACGCTGCGCCACATACAAGACCAAATGACTAAAAACGTTGCTCGTAATCAAGCTGGCGACCCGATAGTTTCTGCCTCAAATTTGGACAAAGTAATAACTAATCTAGATAAGTCCGGCAAGCTGGACTACATATTTGGCCCTGACGGTGCCGACCAGCTGCGTGTTATCAATGACGTGGCTAAAGACGTACTCACCGCTCCTCCGGGGGCAGTTAACGCAAGCAACACGGCCACGGTATTGGCAGGTTTGATGGATGTTGCGATAAGCGGCTCGTCGGGGGTTCCCGTTCCATTAATGACCAGTTTCAATATTATGATGAAATCAGTGAAAGACAAAAAATTAAAAGCCCGAATTAAAAAAGCATTAGGAGAATAAGAATGTCATCAATAAAAGTAAATCCCCCGTTCGATTTGTTCACGGACGTGGACGGCAAACCGCTTAAAAACGGATATATATATATCGGGCTAGATAATTTAGACGCCGAGGCCAATCCCGCGCCTATATATTGGGACGAAGCTTTGACCGTGACCGCCGCTCAGCCGCTCAGAACGCTAAACGGCTATGTGGTTAACAATGGCACTGTTTCAGATGTCCACGTCGGCGGCAATTATAGTATCACGGTTAGAAATAAAAACGGCACTTTAGTTTTTTCTAGACTTTCTGCCGGGTCGGTTTCTGGTCTAGACGATAGATATACCAGAGCTTTTGGCGTAGTCGAAAATCTTGGCGACCCGAATGACTCGGCCACGGCCAAGGGTTCTTTGGAAATATTCGCTGGCCAACATCTAGATGTAGTTGAGCGCTCAGTGGGGGCGGGCGGCGGTGCTGTGTGGATTGTAGTCCCAGTAGCTAGCGTTGCCCCGAATGGCGCTAATATCATCCAGTGTACGGGCATCAACACTCTTGCTCTTGTTTTGAGAGACGAAGGTATTATCAATTACGCCGCGATGGGGGCTAATCCGACGGGTGCCCTAGGCGTTGTCGGCTGCGCAGGGAGAATAACCAACAATGGCGAGGGCGTAGACAACACAGCCTCTTTTGTCGATGATACTCAGCACGACCCGATTAATTGTACGGGCATTGTGGCCGATATAAATACTATCAGTGTCACCCACGACCAACCGACCAACAGCGAGGTCGTAGGTACTTGTATCGTAGGACCTGACGAAGCCTTGGCCCAGAGAGGCATTTTCATGGGCGGGTCGATTGGAACTGAGATTGCTATTGTCACCATGGCAAAACGTCACCAATTCGTCATAGATTGGGAGGCTGGCGCTGCCGACATTGCCAATCTGGTTGTCGACCCGTTTATGGACTCGACCCGCTACGTGCCGACGGACAACACAGGCGGCAATGGCGCATATAGACTTGTTGCGCCGAGAACCCTCGACGGATATAGAGTCATAAACGGTAGGAATCGCGTTTCGCCTGATGCATATATTACGGATGTTTCGGACACTACGTTCGATATATTCCCATATAAGTCGGTGATATTAAAAGCTAAGTACAACGGCACCACATGGGATGTTTCGGGCACCATCAGCGGCATAACCACCGCATTGGCGGCGCTTGGGTTCACGGTGACTAATGCCGGGAACATAATTACTGTTAACCATCCGAACACCCTTGGCACCACATCCAATGCCATAGTGTCGGTGGGCACTGCCACAGATTATTACTTCGCCAACATATTCGGTGAAACGACCACAACTACCCAAGTGGTGTTGGTCGATGATACAGGCTCGCCACAAGTGCCTGCTACAAATGATTCATTCACTATTCAGTTGGAAGATGTCTTGTGGAAATATGGCCAATCGATTGTCGACATCGGGATGGTGAAATTAAGTCCAACTCTTGACTTCAAAGACATTGCTGTAAACAATAATTTCTGGTTGCTTGGCAACCACTGGGCTTTAAAATAATAATAATAACGGGTGATATATGGACCAAACGATAGTTAATTGGGTATTCGGGTTTTTGAGCATGATTTTAGGCATTTTGCTGCGGGCCATGTGGACGGCGGTCCGGGATTTGCAAAGCGCCGATAAGCAAGTGCTTGAAAAAGTCAACTCTATTGAAGTGCTGGTGGCGGGCGGATATGTCAAGAAAGATGAATTTGACAGACACACCACTGCCCTTTTTGATAAATTAGACCGGATTGAAGATAAACTCGACAAAAAGGCGGATAAAAAATGATTGAAGCTATAGGGTCAGTGCTGGGGCTATTAGGCTCCGGCGTGGGAGGTGGCCTCCTCGGGGGCATCTTCGGCATATGGAAACAACGACAGGAACGGATAGAACGAGCTGAGATGGCTCGTATCGAACTTGAGCGCGACCAAGCAGAATATGCCAATGCCAAGGCAGAACGCGACCACATGCTAGTCATGCTGGACAAGGGCGCTAAAATTGAGCTGGATAAAATTGAGACCGAGACCGAGGCTGAGATGGAAATCGCGAACCAAGCTGCGTTGGGCAAGGCCCAAAAGGCTGAATTTGGCAACTTGGATACCACCAGCGGCATGGACAATTTCCGGGCTTGCGTGAGGCCAACTCTGGCACTGTGGGCATGGGCTTTGTTTAATGCGATGTTGGGATGGGCTTTCTATAAGTTCGCCGACAGAATCGATGCCGACATGGGCTTGCAAATATTGTTGGGGCTGTTCGCAACCCTTAATTTTACTGTTTCATCAATAGTGACCTTTTACTATGTTGCCCGTCGTAACAATACACCGAGAGTATAGAATTCACTGCACGTTGGGCACTCTATTGATGCCCAATGGCAAAATTCTGAAAACAATGGAAAGGCCGTGGCTTTGCAACTTGCGTAATCGGTCTTGTATTCCTGAGGGTGAATATCTTTGCAGGTGGCTGCCTAGGTCCGCTAGTGGGAAATATAAGCGGGTGTGGATTGTTGAGGGAGTGCCGGGCCGAAGTGGGATTTTGTTCCATGTCGGCAATTTAGTGAGACATTCCCGGGGATGTATTCTCCCCGGCCTGCGTCACGGCCGCTTGAAAGGATTCGATGCTGTTTTGGCCAGTGGTTCCGGTTTAAACGCAATGCGCAGGCAGTTATCTGGCCGAAACTTCAAACTCATTGTAACAAGTTAGTAGCCTCAAGGCGGCGGACAACATCTGCCGCCCGTTTCACCGCCCGGTTGGCGGCACCTGTTCGGTCGGCATTCGCCATCATCACCATCATAGAATACGCCGATTTTGCTTCCAATAATTCATCTATTGCTGGGTCGTCATCCACGAGCATTTGGGCGATTTTAAATTTCAACTCGTAATCGCCCAGTCTGTCTATCTCCCCGCAGAGAGTCGCATTCGTGTTTCTTACCTCTTCCACCTCTTCCACAAGAGCCATATTTAGTTTTTTGAGGGTTTTAACTTCTTCTAGAGCCGTTAACCATTTGAACATGAATTTCTCCGTAAGTCTCCTTTGGATTTTGTCCTCGGGAGACTATGTTTGTGAAAATTAAAGGGTTTGTGTACAAGGGAGGGGGTGTTCCTTTGACAGGAGACCCACCAGCTCGGCCGGGTCGATGTTCCCTTGCCAGTGTTTCAGGCTATTGGCTAAATACCAATCTTTCGTCCTTCCTTCCCTGAGGGCGCGAGCCTCCATGAAGTGGAAAAGAAAAAAGTCGTGTTGAGCCACCTTGACCATTACATAGCAAAAACCAGCTCTCTTACCCCTGCGTAAAAGCCAATTGACCTGAGCGGGGGTGAATTTCTTCGGTCTCGCCATAGTCTCGGTTTTTACGGGCCACTCTTTAATCTGTTTAAGTTCTATCCACCCGTTAGCACCGATTACACCGAAGGACAGGTCCGGAATTCCTTCCGAATATCTGTCCTCATGTGATTGAACATGCCACCTAGTGCCCATGATTTTAACAAGGTATTTTTTTAGAGCGTTTTCTCTTCGTTCCATATGTCACCCATTACTTTGTCGAGAACAATAGCGGTGTCCGTGTCGAGATTTTCCGTGGCCACCTCTTCCATCTTCCACACCATCTCGTCGATAATTTCCTTTTTACGGGAATCGACACAAAATCTATTGGCGAACTGTATGGCCTCCATCAAATCGGCCACTTTACAAATTGCCAACCCCAGTTTGCCGACGTTATCTTTATACATCATTATCTGAGGAAATAGTTTTCTTTCGGCCTTTTTGAGGGCTTCGCCAATTTCTTCTTTGATGGGCGTCGGAATGTCACCAGTTAATAGCTCAGGCAGGTCATGTACCAGCGACCAGTTAGTAACGGCTTCACGCAGGCCAGCTGGTCTGGCCTCGTTTGGTAGACGGTCGACAATGTAAGCCGCTATCATTGCAACGTTGTAACTATGCTCCGCTACTGATTGAGAACGGGACATCTCAACGATGCCCCAGCGTTTGAGGTTTGAAAGTCTCATAACCTCCTCGAATGAAAAGTCAAAAATCATGATTTCTCCGTGTTGTTACATTGGTCACAAGGGAAGGCTGCATCCGGACCAAAACCGTGGCCGCCACATCTTTCACATTCAGCGCTGGCCTTTTTAGTGTGGTTTAGCATGCCAGTGGTCGAATCGATTGCCCACGAGCGAGCTTTGTTGATTTCCATCTTTTTGAGTATAGCTGCGTCTAAGTCAACACCAGCAAGATGAGCGATGTCATATAGTAAAATGCCGATGTCCGCAAGCTCCATCGGGTCATCCTGTGCCATCAGGTACTCAGGTATCTCCTCCAACATCATCTTTTGGATGGCGTCAGTAATGGTTCTGTCCGGGAATACGGAATCTGCCCAATTAACTATCATGTCTTTGGCGGATTGTTTTTTGCCGAACACGGCACGGGCGAATTGAACGGCCTTTACCATGAATTCTTCGAGGGTGCCGTTGTTGGTGATGATGATGTCACAATCTTCTTTCACCATTCCACAGCTGTCTAGGCTCTCCGGCGGCAGTCTATCTCCGGCGTCTATCCACACCGACAGGTCGAATAGACTAGCGCGGCGGGCTGCGTGGAATTCGTCTCGATTGCGTATGCCGCAGTAGACATCGTTATCTTTCAATATGGCTCGGGCAAGGCGTGTTAAATCGGGAGTATTGTATTCAGTGATTAGGCGATGCCATTCGGCCCGGTGGTTGATTCTATCTTCGAAGCATTGCTCCTTAGACTCATAGTTGTGGCCCATCACGGGCCAGATTGCTTCATCCAGTGCTACCATTGAAGAGCTGGCGTAAGCCAGCCCCATAAATTCGCAGAACTGGTCTTTGCCATGTCTAGCATAGCCGCAGACCATCAATTTCATACTATTCTCCGTTCTCATATTCAGTAAGGTTTAACACATGTTCGTGATTTGGCCCGATGCCGACCCATTCTATGCCACAAGTCATATCCTCCAGCGCCAATGCTAGATGTATTTCACTGATTAATAACTTGGCCGCCTTTTTATCGAGGTAGTTGGCGAAGTTCAGGAAGATTTTAGTCGGACCACAGCGGAAACAAGCTTCTATGGTCTGGTCCATGCTGAATGTGAATATTCGGCGCGGCAGCTTGGTGACGGTTGTTAATTCCGGCTCAAGTCCAACGTCCGCCCAGTCCAGCTCTTCTTGGTCGGAGTAAAACGGACCACTGGTGCCGATTTGATTGCCTTGCTCGTCGAAGCGATTTGCCACACGGATTGGGAAGGTGCGTAATGTGCCGTAGACTTCCGGGATGATGCTGAATGGCATCGCCGTGTCTGCCATCACTTGAGCTGGCGTCACATCGCGACTGGTACAATATGGATAGAAGCCGTGATAAATTGACAGGCTGTATCCTTGCGCACCCTCAATTTGAATAAGTTTCGCTCGCTTGATAGCTTGGTCGTAATGGTGGTCGCTTAACGAGATACTGATTCCCATTTGGGCGACGTCATCTAGCCACTGGAACGGAATGGCATCGGAGGCCACTACCGACGCCGCCGGGTCGCGCTCTATTCGGCTGATTACCGCAGCGCCCGTGCCTTTCATGGTTGAGCCGATTTTTACGTTTCGGGCTTCAATATCACGATGGGCTTGTGTCACTACCGCAGCATTAGGATGGATGATGATTTGCTTGCCGATTAACAGGTCTTTACACGATGTGATTTCCGCCATCAATACATCAATATCGAGGACCGAACCCGGGCCAATAAGGACTGTTTTCAGGTTTGGCGATACGATGCCATTCGCAAGCATGCGGTGTATAAATTCACGGCCGTTTTCGTCGATGTAGGTGTGCCCTGCGTTAGGACCCCAAGCCGTCACCAATGTGTCTGGCTGGCGAGTTTTGGCTAAGTAGCCCGCTAACAGGCCTTTGCCCGTTGACCCGAATTGAAGGTCAAGAATCATATATGCTTTTGTCATTATTTTCCCCTTTGAAGGATTGTGTTTGAAATTTAATGGAGCGTATTCTTGTTCACGCTGTTCATCATAGTGGGCCATGTGCCCTCCTGTATTCGCTCTTCACTCTAGATAAAATTATAACACGTCCGTGTGTCAGTGTCAATTATTGCGCCGCTAAGGTGCCAAAGTGATGATACCTGATTCCACGATAAAATCCGTAGCAACAAAGAAAACCATTGCGCCGATTAGGATACACGCCTTGCCGATTGCGCAGAGTAACATGATTCTGTCTATGCTTTTATTTGTCATCATTTTTCTCCAATTATTCGTTTATTGCCTTAGTGTTGGCATCGATGGCATATCCTATCACAGCCCGGATGCTATTGCCCATTATCACATCGTCATCTGCCATTCCATGTTGGCAACGCCATGTTTTCACCCAACTGCCCTCGACCAACTGTTCATCGCAACTGAGGGACAGGCCATATTTTCCGATAGCATCCAAGCATTCAGTGTCGGAATGCTTATTGGTGTTTACCGATTGTTTGACGATAGGCTCCAGAGACTCATTGTTGTTGGCAATCGTGCCTTGTGCCCGTAAATCGTCCTCAATTTTCTTGTCACGAGGCATCATGGCTTGGTATCGAAGACCTTTCATACAGGCTGCGTCCAACTGATTATCATGGTCGCCACATTTTTTACAAATCACATGGCCTTTACCGACTGCCACTGCCAGAGTGTTGTACTTTTCCTCCGGCGTAAAGTCGTCTATTGAATAGATTTCGTGTGTACTGTTAATTTTCATTATAACCACCTTTTACTTGATTTTGATTCCCACCAATTTTTGCCCGCTCCTTGAACCTCAAGGATTAATGGCACTCGTAAACCCCGGTCTTTCTCCACGGCCTCTTTTACTTTTTTTGCTATGTTCAACGATTCTTCCTCGGGCATTGACATACTGTACGAGTCATGTGTGTTTAGCAACATTTTCGCGTCGGTGCCTTGTAGCGCTTCGTTGATACGTAGCCAGTTCAATTTGTTTTCATCGGCCGACGTACTCTGTATTAGAATACCAGACGCCTTATATGACTTGTATCCTTTCGGGAATCGTAAGTGGCGACCGTAGCGAGTAAATAGCCAATGTCTCTGTTCGGCCGTCATCTTACACCCATTGGCCAGCTTTTTAACGCCCGGTAATCTGGCGTGGTATTTATCGATTACCGCCATCGCTTCGGCTCCGGCTTTCTTGTAGACGACTTCTTTGCCATCACTACTGTCTTTCGGCATGAAGCTTTCCCAATCCCATGGCATGCCCATCGCTTCCGCCGTGGTGCCGTTACCTTGGTTGAATATCATGGACAAGTTGAGCTGCTTGGCGTTCGGCTGGCCGTTATATGTGGCGTTACGTACTAGCCCGGTCATGTCTGCCACGAATTGGTGGAAATCAATTTCCGGGTTATCAAGGTAGGCTTGGCATATATCTTTAGTGCCTACCAGATGGGCGAAAATGCGTACTTCGAATGATGCCATATCGGCATCAACCCAAACTTGGCCCTCGTCTGGCAAGAACACCCGTTTAACAATTTCGGATATTTTCTTGTTTCTGTCGGGAATTTGTTGCAGGGCTGGTCCGGAGTAAGATAGTCTCCCGGTTCCTGTCCCGCCATCCTCGCCCTTTGTCTGATTCACGGAGGGGTAAACCCGCCCGTTAACAGAAGATTCAAGGACGTGGCCCACGAGAAACGTATCGCGAGTTTTTATGAGGCTGCGCAATTGCAAGATTTTATCCGCAGCCGGGTGCGACATCATCCGTAGGGCATCTGCCCCAAGGCTAGCATTCCCGGCACCAGTTTCGGTTAGCGGGGTGCCATCATTGGCCCACCATCGGCCATCACGCCATTTAGGGTCGAACAATTTCTTGATTTGGCCACTAGGCTGCGGATTACAGGCAAAGCCCGCTATCTCGTCCAGTTGTTTTTGCATCGTTTTGATTTCAGCCGATAGACCGACCACCGCTTGCTCGGCCGCTGGCACGTCAACACGTACACCATGCATTTCAGCCGCTATCAATACCGGAGTCACTTCACGTTCAAAAGCTATGATTTTCTCTAGCCCTTGGCGCTTAATTTCGCCCACTTGGTAATAGTAGAGTTCCAACGTGCCTCGGGTATCGTCCTTGGCATATGGTGCTACTATTGATATGGGGGCGTTGGCTATCTGCTTCATTTGTACGTTTTTAGTTGCTCGGCCACCCAATACCTTGGCCATCGCTTCGTACAACTCTTTGCCGCTTTTACGGGCGCTAGTGTACTTCTTGCATAGATGGTCTAGCGAGTAGGCGTGTTCGTGTTCGTTGATTAAGCAGGCTTGGACTACGGTGTCAACGCAGCGCTCCAGCGGCATGAAAATCCCAGTTGCGTGGGACTGTCTATAATCGAATGATAAATTGTGGCAAACGATGACGCCCGTGTAAACTTTAAATATGGAGTTAATCCAGTCTACGGCCGCTGGGGTCTCGCGAATGTCCCAATAATAATCTTTTCCGTCGGGAGTTGATACAGAAAAGCCGAAGACTCTAGCTCCGGCCATTGGATTTAGTCCCGTTGTTTCGGTATCGTACGAAAACTCGGGGAATTTCAATAAGTCAGGAAACTGTTGCATGCTATGACATCTCCTTATCTTTAGACAGCCAGCCATTGTGCCATGCGGCTCTCATTCTTTTGCCATGGCCGCCCGCTAAGCCATTATACGGGTTGTTGGCCACTGATAACGGGTGATGATATCCACAAGCTCTGACTTTTAACTTGGCTCTAGTTGCTTCACCCTTGGCAAATGCTTTTTCTTTAGTTTCCATGTTATTCTCCCAAATCGATAATTAGGTCAATTGTCCAAGAATTCAGCGGATATTGCTCCAACTCTTGACGGCCCTTTGTCCAGCCTACGTAATATTTAACATCGGTACGGCCGTTGTTCGGGTCGTAGACTATTTCCTCGCCTTCGCCACGTCTCATATCGACAAGAACATGGTGATTTTTCGACAAGATGTTGATGGATGGCACTGTCAATAAGTAGACTTTGCCGTATTCAAGGGTGTTGTTGTACGGTTCGCGATGGATTAGGAATTTGACGAGGTTTCTAACGAGAAAATGTGACGGGTCGGTCTTGCCATCGGTCCAATCTTTGTGGAAAAATTCCACGACGTTTGCTACTGGGACATTTAGTATCATAGCCAGACACGCCGAAGTACAAGTATCAGGCGTAGGCTGTATCTGCTGTTTAATTTCTTTCATGCTGTTCTCTCTTCGCTCTTAGGGAAACGCCCTCCGAAGAGGGCGTCATTTTACACAGGACTATTAATACTCGGTTTTTGACTCCGTGTTTTCGTAGTTTGCTGCTTGCTGCTTTTTGGCACCGTTGTTAATGGCTTCGTACAGACCTTCTGCTTTGAAGTAAACCTCTTCACTTGGGAATCCATCATTATTAACAGCAATGTTTTGGAATTCGCCTTGTGATGACTTATCGTCAACAGATGTCAGCATGTAACGACGTGAGAATCGGTCGCCAGCGTTCAAACGCACTAAGCTATTGAACTTGCGGCTAACTTTCATTCGAGACTTGGCCATCGATAAGATGACTTCCGTGCCGTCGTCCAATAAAATTAAATGTTCAGCCGTGGCAACGACTTCCAATTTATCTTCATCGGCCTGAGCTTCAACAAACGCTTCTGCTTCGGCCTGCGTGTCAAACACTCCACGCAGGCCGCCTTCACTATCTTTCTTGCGGTCAACCCACACTAGATGGCGCTTAACGAATGTAATCGGGGTGATGCCAACGCCGTCCGGGTAAAGCTCGCCCGTCAATGTGTTGAACAACATGCCCACTTCGGCGCCTTCAATGTAGCTATCTTTTTTCTTGTTAATTTGCGGGCTAAGAGCTTGTAATACATCAATACGTGGCAATTGCAAGTCTTCATTTGAGACGTTTTCGTTGCCTCGGTTTTGGCCTTGCTTAATGTAAGATGGTAATTGAGCTTCTTTCTTCGCTATTTCATTTTTCGTTGACATGGTATTTACCTTTAAGTCAGTTAATTTAAGTTTGTTTGCCGGGTTTAGCGAGGCTGGCGCTCGTAGGAATTACATTATACCACAGTTGTGGCACTCTGTCAATTATAGTGGTCGTAAACCACTTTTGGGTCTTCGTTTTGTTGCCAAGCTAAAATGGCGCACTGCACTGCGCGAGCAACTGTCGACAATTTAAAATGTTTCATATTAGTTCTTTTTAGACGTTGTGAAAGTAAATTCTTGGGTCTCATTATCAAGGGACATCGACAGAAGGTCTTGGCCAGTGCCGTCAATTTCAGATACTGGGACATTAATATCACCACCTAGCCGCTTAATCAACACGATTATCAACTGGTTTTTCATGGCTTCTATGGCTTCCATGTGTGGACTGGGCGCATCTTCCATCACTTCCGCCATCACCCCGTGCATTTGATTTTTTACGATGCCGCCACGGTCGTTCGCCATGTTGGTCATATTCACCACAGCTCCGCCTTTGCCGCTACGAGGAATGAAAGACAGTGATATTCCGTCTTTCGATTGGCGCAACTCTAAGCCCGGCACTAGTTTTCTAATTTTCATTTAAAACTCCAATTTCATTTGTCTGTTTACTAATTTTTCGACCTTGATTTTGAGGCGGTCAATTCCCTCTTGCCTGATTACTCCGGCTTTGACTATCGCGGCGGCCTTGCGTTCTATCCTCAAGACCTTTATTGCCACGATAGCTGTTTGCGCGGCTCTTAGGCTTTTACCACCGTTGCTCGGCTGTACGGCGTTACTTTTAACAAGTCGCTTGGCCATTCTTTGTTTTCCTTCATCATTTCACGGACGAAAGCCTTTAATGTCGAGGCATTGATGGTATCAGAAATCATCGAGCCATGGCCGTGTTCATTGAGCCATGCTTTGACGTCTTCGCGATTCGCAGCGGGGACAGCACACCGGATGTCGCTGGACATCTGCAGGCGGCCGACATCTTTGATTTTCAGAGTCTGGATACCTTCTTCATCCATGCGCTCTGGCAACACGTCGATTGACAAAAAATCATAGGACTTTTGGATTTTGGTCTTAAGAGCGCCAATTGTTTCAAGTGCCGATTTCAACTCGCGAAGGGTGCCAGCTAATTCCGGAACCGAGAAGCTTTCGAACTCTTCCGGCGAGAATATCTGCGGCATCAAAAACAATTCTTTGTTATTTGCTACACTGTGGACTATTTGCTTAAACAAGTAATCTTTCGATTTTTGCTCGGTTGGTAACTCTTCATACGGAACACAGCACGGATGCTCTTTAATTTCCGGGTTTTTAACCGGGCCGTATTTCCAGCCATCGGCCAATTTTTCGGCCAACCAGTTATCGTGTGACGAGCTAGGCGAGGCGTCCGGGTTTGATAGGTGGAACGCAACTCCATTCACAGCGCTGTCTTGCTGCCATTGCGGGGCATCTTCCCACGGCACTTGGCTGTGGTCTCCGATTGAACTACAAAAAGTTCGGTTGATTTCATGTGCTATCTTTGCGACGGTCTTTAACATTTTAGTTCTCTCTTAGTGGGTGTGAATCAATAAAAGGTACGGATTGTTTTAATTCATTGACTCCGTACCAGTCTTTTGCTAATTTGTGGAAGTAGCGACGGACAGCGTGGGCATGGCCTTTTTTGCCAGCTTTTACGCGTCGTGTCTGCACTGCCACGGCTTGTTCCATCGACGTAATCATTAGACTACATCTTTGGGGTTTAGTGTGAAAGGAATGTAGCCAGCTCGGCGACCGTCCCATTTTAAAAATTTGTGTTCAGCTTTCGGTAGTGCCATTGTTACTAACGCCACTACCATAGGATTGCCAGTCGGGATGATGTAATCAGTGCCCGGGATATAATCAGCTTTAAACTTGCGGATATCAGCTTCAACATGCAAATTCTGCTTGCTGTCAGCCATTGCCCGTAAATCGGCGTGAGTAATGAATCTCACTTCGCCAAATTCTTCTGCTGGGGCGTAATCATTGTTGCCCTCTTGGACAACCCAAACTTTTGAGTTCATATTAGTATCTCGACATTCCGCCCATCTCAGCATCGTACTGGGATAGTTCATAGTACATTTCGCCACAGTCAACAGTGGCCATGAGAATCTCTTTGTCAGAGATTGATAAATTCGATTTTGCCTCGTCCATAAGGGCCGACGCTTGCTTCTCAGTCATATCATCACCTAAGAAGTTGGCAATCGCTAGGAATTCGCCTAAATTTTTCGCCATGTTAATCTCTCTTCGCTCTTGGGTCGATGGACTATCCGTCAACCAGATGAAAATTATACCACGTCCTTGTGGCGGTGTCAATTATTTGTTTTCAGTGACTACCCAAATCAACATTAGGACAGCTGTTACGACTGGCGGCAAATAGGCTGCTGACAGTATTAGGCCAAACATCCCTATTTCCGTCGGCACTTTGTTTTTGTTAGCCATCGTATTCTCCATCTGATTCATATTGTTGGAAGTAGTGGCGGCCTTCGTCTTTGGCTGACTTTTTAGTCGGTGCCATCACGCCCCACAATCCTTTTTTACATTCACATTCCCAAAAGCCTTTCTTCTTGACCAATGTTGTGTTTTTAACAAATTTCTTTTCGAAAGCGTTTGCCATGCTAGTTAAATCACGGACGGAACATGTCACCATGAACCCGTCCGTCCATCCTTGCCACAAATCTTCGTTGCCACAACAAGGACAGGGCTTAGGCTTTTTATGCGCCATGTTAGTTCCCTTCTTTTATTAGTGAATATATGAGGTCGGATAGATTTTTCTTCCCTTCCAGTGCTTTGATGATTTTTGTGTCCACAGTTTTATCACAAACTAGGTGGATGTAATTGCATGGGTCGTCCTGTCCAATACGATGTATCCGGTCTTGGCTCTGGGCATATTCTTCGAGGCTATATCCCTGTGAAAAGTAAACGGCCGTCGAAGCCTCCACGAGAGTTATTCCGTACGCAGCCGCTCTAGTCGCTAGAAAGACCTTGGTGTCCTTGTTGTGTCGGAAGTCATGGACGGCAAATTGCTTCTCCATCTCGTCACAGCCGCCGTGGAATTGAACGGTCTGGATTTTGGCCTTTTTGAGCCTCTCCGCTACCATCGCTATCTCACTGCGGAATTGGCACCAAATGATTATCTTGCCGGACACTTCATCCATCAAGTTCATTAATTCTTCAACTTTAGGATTCTTGCCGGGGATTGGTGTTGGTATCACCTTCTCGCCGTTATCATGTGGGTAGTGGCCACCAGTGATTTGCTGTAGTCGGAGCATTTGCTCTAACACTGTGGTGACTTCATATTCTTGGCCGTTGATTTCATTAAACAGCTCGTCTTTCATGTCCCGGTACATTTTCTTTTGGGTCGGATTCATGGCAACGCAGCGGTTAGTAAAGGTTTTTGGCGGGAGGTCTAGGGCATCGGCCTTTTCCACTCGCATGGTATATGGTGCCACGGTGTCAATCAATTCACCCTCATTCTGATAGCCAATGATTTTAGTGACAGACCGCTCCTGCCCGACATCGATTTGGGTGGTGATACAATATTGTGCCCGGAATGAATAGAAGCTGTGGTAGCCAAGTATGTCTGGGTTGAGGAACTTATATTGGGTGTAAACATCTTCGACGCCCTGAGTGATGGCCGTACCCGACAGGATGATTCGCTTTTTAGCATCTTTGCCAAGGTCAACACATCGGTCGGTCCGTGTTTTATTCGGCGTTTTGATACGTGAACTTTCATCGATGATGATAGCACAGCGACGGCCTAGCATAAACTTTTTAACGTAGTCGATGGCTCCACCTTGTGACAGGGCCTCGACGCCAACCATCAGCCATTGGAAGTCGTCCCGCTCTTCGATAAACTTAGTGGCGGCTTTGTACTTGCCAGCCATCATGGCATGGCGCTGCGTTGGAATCGGGCAATGCTTGTCCAGCTCCTCCTGCCATACTAGCTTGATTGACGACGGACAAATTACGATTACCGAGTCGATATGGTTGGTCATTCGCCATGCGGCCACCAGATTGATAGCCGTAAATGTTTTACCTAAGCCCTGCTCAAAAAGTATCGCCGCTTCGTCCAACGGGAAAAACTTTTTCAAAGCTTGGTCTTGATGCGCCATCGGTGCGTTTTTGAAATCATACCAGCCCGGGAATTGAGTTTCAGCGGCCTTTATTGGCTGTTCGTATTCTGCCCGCTTGCCTGAGTAGATGGCCCATGCATCGGGGCTGTACATCGATTTGTTATTCATGCGGCTGGCCATATAGCGGATGTTTTGCTTTAGCGCAGGCGCAGCCCAGACACGGGATACTTTGCGGTATCGGCGTTCCGGCATCGCTGTGATAATGCTGTTTTCATTGAAATCACATTGAATGAGAAACTTGTTTGATTTTTGGTCGTAATTAATAATCATTAGCCTTCAACCTCTATGTAATATACAGCTACTTTGTTGTCACGTTGGAACGCCATGCAGTTGGCCAATCTGGCAGTGGCTGAACTATAACACTCCGCGTTATTAAACACACACTTGCTGCATGTGTTAATGTTTGTTGATTCCACGCTTTCTACTGTTCTATCAAACCGCTGTTCTTTAGCCATTATAGTTCTCTCAATTTTTTGATTAGAAGACGAACACCGCGATGATAATCTCGTTGTCCTCGAATGTTGAATTTGCCAGTGGATGGCCAGAAATCTGCCGTTGCTCCACGACCGTTAGTGACAATTAAATGGATGCCATCGTTGTTGGTCGTGTAGAATAGGCCATTTTCCACTAGCATGGCGGCCGAGTGTTGAGCATTAAACGCCCGTCGCTCCCGGGAGTCTTGCTTTCGCTGTTCTTTTGTGGCCTTGAACATATCGCCAATTTCACTCATATCAGCCCACCACTATTGAGAAAGGCGAATTTACCTTAAGTAAATATGACCAATAAAACAGACCACACAGGGCCACGATTGCGAATGACCAATTCTTCACACCCCCGATTGCTGAAATGTCACAGCCACCGAACGCCGTAAAAACGAACCAAACAAAATATCCGCCTAGGTTGAACAAACATAAGATTAAAAACCCGATTATCTCAAACATTATGATTCTCCTCGGCTTGCTGAGGCATCGGCCTCGTGATTTGGGTTGAAACGTCCTAGAACATAGTCTGGGCGTCGTTGGTCAGGCTGTGGACAAGCGGCAATTATCCGCCACCCGGCGTTGAGATTCGATTGCAAAACATCGCTGCAGGCATCATCAAGGATACACACTTCGTTGTACAGCGACATCATGTTGCCCGGCATATGTACTTCACACGAGTTATTATAGACGTTGCTAGCACCCGACTCTTGAGTGATTCTGATTGGTTTTTCCGCAAGCTCTACCAATTGCGACGTGATATCGATTTGGACATCAATGACTTGAGATATTTTAAATTTAATGTCCGCCAGTGACAATTCAATCAATTGGTCTTTCGACAGGACGTAGGTTTCGTTTTCTACCAAGCGGTAATATGACTCACCCTCTTTAAATTCGACATCGGTTAGCGTGAGGAACCCCACTTTTTTGAATTTAGCTTGCGCATCGGTTACTTTTTGTGGTGTATCGCAACTCCAAGCGGTGGTGTCTTCGATGGTGACTGAATAGATATCTGGGCTAACTTTCATGATGCTCTCTCCAACATGATACTGAGGACGCGAATGCCTTCGTCTAATTCGGCCATTGTCCACTCGTGAAGACTAAGGCCTCGTGGCTTGGTGCCGTGTACTGACTTGTAAAGGTTGATGTATGTTTCGATTTGTTGTTGTTTGATGTCGGTGTTAATCATGGCATAGCGCTCCCATCACAATTATTACGGTTTGGGCGGCGATAAACTGAGTGCCGATGCAAAGTAATTCTTGTTGTGTTTCACGTTTCGCTTTCGCCAACGCAACTCTTTGTTTCGACTCAATATTCTGGCGTTCCAGCTCCAAGATATCTTCAATCTTCATGGCATTCTCCTTTATACGGAGGCCAGCCGGGGCGGTCTTCTTTTGGCAAGTGCTTGTTGTCATTCCACAGCTCTACCATTTCACAATAGTGCTGTTGCTCGATTTGCTGTTCTTCTTGTTCAGACTTAAAAAGTGTGACTAGCCCAAAAATAACTAGGCCCACACAGCACAGTCCGAATACACCTTCTTGTCGTTCATTCATTTTAATCTCTCTTCGCTCTTGGGTTTAAAATCGGGTGGAGGCCTTGCACCTCCCCGAGGGTCACATCAACTACTATATCGAAGTCTCGTTACCATACACCCTTAGTCGATTCTCAACGGTTTTTACATCTGGCTTGATGGCGGCTTTTATGATTTGTAAAGAGTTCGAAAGCCTGCTGGAAAATTTCCCTTTGTAAGTGACACTCTAGGAATGCCACTAGCAAAGGGCGCTAATTAAGCGGCTTCGCTTTCTTCTGCTGGCGCATCTTCAACATCTAACAATTTGATGTTGGCAGTGTCAGCTTTGTATTGAGCGAAAACGTCAGAACAGGCTTTTTTGATTGCTGCTTTCTTAGTCATTGACCAACCAGCGGCTTTGTCTTCATCAGACATATTGCCAGTAATTTCTTTCGATTCTACCGAGTGGACTAGAACGTCTTCTGCGTCATCATCTTCGCTATCCGCCGGGCCATTCATATCGGCGATAATACGGAAAACGTTACGAGGACCGCCAGATTTTTTACCTTTACGGGCAAATGTTGGGTCGCCAGAAATTTCAGCTTCACCGATAACGATTTTGCCTTGGTTTTTAAAATGGTCGATTAAGAAATCCAAGTACGTCGGAATGTATTCAAATTCGTCTAGAGCGTCGACCAATTGGCCTTTCGTCATAGGGGTTTCTGTTAATACTGCAAGAAATTCGTTTTTCTTAAGTTGCTTCATTTGAGTTGACATTTTATGTCTCCAATTAATCTGTTAGGTTGGTGTTAAATTCGAGACAAATTATACCATATCTTCGATATCCTGTCAATATATCTCTTTTCAGTGGCGTTCCGGGATAGCATCGGCCTCTCGTGTTTGGCTAAACACGGCTTTTCCCGCGCCTCTCCTTTGGATTCAAGTTTTCTGGAGCTACGTCGGTGGGACTCGGGATGTTCGCGTGGAAAGAAGATGGTATCCTGACAACAGACGAGGTGTTCGGGATGTTCAGAGGAGATGGTTGATGGGCCGGGATGGCCAGATGATGTATGTTGAGCGATGTTTAGATATTTCAAATAAAACTGTGGCCCAATTAAGGGCCACTGTGGGAGGTTCTTGGTTACTGATTGACCGTCATCAACTAAGGAACGCGTTCATTATACCACGCCCTTTAGCCGTTGTCAATATTCGGGAGCGTCTTTTTGTTCATTCTCCTTTTTCGACCAGTGGTCAGGTGCTGGAATGCCCGGTGCATGGTCTTTTTCAACTTGGAGATTGAGGTTAACCCAACAATTGGTCTTCTGCTTCTTGCCATCTTCATCGTGGCGTGTGATTCGCTTTTTAAATTCGAAGGTGGGGTCGTTCGATAAGAGCTTTCTGGTCATCGCCATTATCATTGATTCTTTGGCATCGCGTAGGCCCGGCACCGTTTTAGCGAAAACAACAATCTCGGCCCATGTGACTCGGGTTTTATCTGATATCCACTCCATAACATCTTGGACGCCAATTTCTTCAAATCGGTGACTATCGTTGATTTTGGCTTGCATTTCACGCAGCTGGGGCGGCACAGCCACCAGTAACTCGCCACCGAATCCCGACACCTCACTACCGTAACTTTCTAATTCGCCCGGGTTGAATGCCCTTGCCACTTCGCCCCATAATTCCTTACGGATGCCAGCTAAGACGCCATTTGCTTGGTCTCCTAATTTAATCGACATGTTGCCGTGGTCAATCGATACAAAACGTCTGGCCCCGGTTGAATCTCGATACACGTCGCGATTATTTGATGTTCCAGCCAGTGCGCACGTTCGTGGACAGTCGATACTATCATGGCCATATGGGAGGCGCATGTTGTCTTCTTGTGTCGATATGAACTGTTTTAATTTGTCATCTGCTGACTTGCCGCCACTTTTAATTGGGCTTAATTCTGGCATCTCCACTATGATTTTGCCGTGGAGCTTCATCAATTCGTCGCGATTATTCTGGCCGCCTGATACTATGCTATCTTGTATCGAGTCGGTGAACCATTTTGGATTGGGACACAATGCCCGGAAAAAGAGTGATTTACCGATACCCTGACCGCCGAAAATGTTGAGTACAATTTCCATCTTACAACCGGGGACACATGCTCTAGCGGCGACGCCCTGCAGCCAGAACCACAAAAAGCCCTCATAAGCCTCGCGTGTTTCGTCAGTGTAATTGGGGTGTAATGCCTTGTTTTTGAGGTCAAGCACTTCATAACAAAGGCGATAGAATGCCGGGCCGGGGCCTAGTCGTTTCGAACCCCAAAAGCCAGATTCTTGTTGACCGGAGTCAGGTGTTTCCATACAACCTAGCATGTATTCACGAGCAATGTTGGCATGGGGCTTGGTATAGGCCATATATTCCACCCGGTCGCGTACGTCTGTTTTTGGGAAATCAACCTTGAACTTTTTAGCTATCCATGATTGTATGCCAATTGACCAATCGACCATAGAGGCTAGGGGCTTGCTGTCGATGATAAATTTCTTCGTGAACTCGTCGAATTCGATAACGCCATATTCGTGTTCAAAAATGGGTGACGATAGGATGATTTCTAAGTTTTCAACACATTTGACTATTCGCTCTTTACCATCACGTATTAGGTCAACGCTGGCAACTTGCTTCTTGGTTTTTTGTTCAACTTTCGCTTTGGTGAATGCATCTGAATTGATAGCAGACTCGATTTTGCGGCGTACCATGTCTTCGTCAGGCGGGTCCATGCGGTTGAGGATTTCAGGCATCAAATCCCAGAGCTGTTCTTCATCATAGCCGATGCCGACAAATCGCATCAAATCGATATAGATGTTTCGGTCTCTGCCATCACCGTGGTCGCCCGCCGCAGACTCAATGTAAGCTTCCTGCAGCTGCATGCCGCCTTTCTTTTGTGGTTTTCTGCCGTTGAGGACATCCACTAGCCACGGCGGCATCTCATTAATTTCTGAGACTGTTTCGTCCCATCGATATGAAGCGGTGATGCCTTTTTTAAGGGAGCGTGATGGCTCGACAAAGGTGATACCCCCGTTTTCCACCGGGTTCTTTTTTAGGCCGCCACGAGTGTCAATGCCCGGATAAGCTTCCTCGGCGTTATTGATGATTTCAGGATGGTATCTAAAAATTAGGTGTCTGCCGCCAGAGGGGGTCGATGCCATCAACGTTTGTAGCGCTTCACCTTCACCGTCGTCATAAGAACCGTATGCCATTTGGAGGTCTGCTAGATTGCCCATTCCGTCAACGGCTGGTTTATCTCCCTTGGCTGGCTTTTGGTCCAAGTCAATGGCACAAAATCCCGATTGCCCGCCATGTGCCATGGCAATACTGGCACCGGGGAATTTACCTTCTGTGGGGTGGAACCATTCTTCTATTTTTTCGGGGCTGTAAGTTGCGTGTCGCTGACTGAGGCCTTTTGGATAGCCGTATGGCATAAAAGGAACTATCATTATCTTGTTGGCGGCGTACCATTTGGCAGCTTGGTGGATTTTTATGTCGTAATCGTCAAATTGGTCTATGACTTTGTGCAATTGCCCAATGTCTAAAGACAGAGGAGCGTTTCTTCTAAGGGTAGAAGCCATTTGTTTTCCTTGATTAGCTAATTAAGTTCGGTCATGTTCAATTATACCACGACGGGGGCTTCCTGTCAATTCCCATACCTGTTCTGCCCTAAACGCAGCCTATATGAAGGGACAAAGCCCCCGAAGGACGGCACCCACAGGAACCTCCCCCTATTTCCCTTTTTTTAAAAAAAAATTTTTGGAAAAAAGAAAAGAAACTGGGAGTTATTAAAAACGTCCCCGAAAAAAGTCGGCCGCCATAATGGGGAAGGGGTTCTGAATACCTAGGCTGCGTTCAGCCTCCGTGCGACGCGGCCTTTGAGGTACTCATATTCTTTAGGGGTGACACATATTCCTATATGGACGGTTGTTTCACGGAATGTTTCACACTTTGGATAGGAGGGTATATATGTCCGCAAGAAAATTTTGTTCTCAGATACCTATCAGTATAGGAAGGTATCTGAGAACCGACGCCGGATGCTATTTCGCGCCACGAATTAAATTGCCAAGGCACATGCGCTGCTGGCCCGGGTTAAGATGATTGTAACGGCTTCTGAGGTCTGTTTCCGTTTTTTCGAGGTATTCAGCCGCTCTTGTGTAAGCAAAATCAAGGGTCTGTCCACGGAGTTCTTGAGCCACACCGTCATTGTTATCTTTGGACTTTTTACCGCTTGCCGCCGTACAAGGCTCGTAATCATAATCAGCGGCACGGGCAAGGCCGGATTTGGTTGTTTCAGGTTTTTCTTTTACAGCAACACTAACGAATTCAATTTTTGTCTTGCCGATTTTGAATGTTTCGCCATCGCTAGTCTTAACTGTTGCGTATCGGCTGTTCATGTCAACAAGTGTTCCCATGCGGAAGCTATTTTCGCCGTCGCCGTCTGTTACGGGACATGATACTGTGCTACCTAATTCAATCGTTTTCATTTTAATCTCTCTTCGCTCTTGGGTCAGTGGACTATCCTCCAACCGAATGATTATTATAACATGTCCTTGAGCTGGTGTCAATATTTAGCGTTTAACTCGTTTTTTAACACCTCCACAGCCTCCTCTGCCAAACTTGAAAAAAAACACTCCGTGTGGTATAATAAAAAGCATCGAATGAAACAAGACAGGAGCCGAATCATGGCCGAAAACGACAAAATCAGGGCCGACTGGTCCAAACTCACCGAAAAACAGCAGCTCATGGTCAAAGGGTTTTTAAAAAGTGGCAATAAATTAGGTTCATACAGGGAAGCTTATTATCCGGGCGGCACCGAAGGCAAAAAAGAAAAAACGATAATCACCAATTGTTACAAGGAGTATAAAAAGCCTCATATAGCGGTGGTCATTGAACAAGTCCAAGAACAAGCGGTAAAAAAAGCTGAGATAAAAATTGAAGAATTGATTGATGCCGATGTTGATGATTTGGTCGAGGCTCAAAAGGACGTTGATTTGATGAAAATTGATGTTTTGTGGGTATTAAAGCGGGCTGCGCTAATAGCCAATTTCAACATCAACAAATTCATCCGGGTCGAGGGCAAAGAAGCCGTTTATGATTTTACCAGTGCCACAGATGATGATTGGTACTGTATCAGTGAGTACACGGCCGATTCCAGCTTTGTTAAAGGCGACCTAGGCCTAATACCTGTTGAGAAACTAAGGCTCAAATCATTTGACAAACTCCGGGCATTAGAACTAGTAGGCAAACATGTCAACGTCCAAGCTTTCAAGGACAAAGTGGAGCTATCAGGCGACGCCGACAAACCACTCGCGTTTATCGTAAGGGGCGACGATGCCAACCTTTAATTTTACAGAAAAACAAATAGAAGCTAGAAGCATGATTGCGTCAATGCTACAGTACATCATGCTGTTTGGCGGCTCAAGGTCGGGCAAAACATTTTTAGCCGTCTATGCTGTCGTAGTCCGGGCGCTAAAATCCAATGGCTCCCGCCATGCCATCATGCGTTTCAGGTTCAATGCTGTTAAAACGGCCATCATTTATGACACGTTCCCTAAGGTCATGAAGCTGTGCTTTCCGGGCGTCGAATATAAATTAAATAAAACTGACTGGTTTATAACATTTGGCAATGAATCAGAGATTTGGTTCGGCGGGCTAGATGACAAAGAACGAACGGAAAAAATCCTTGGCCAAGAATACGCCACTATTTATTTGAACGAGTGTAGCCAAATATCGTGGGCATCGGTGGGCCTTGTCATCACTCGACTGGCACAGAATTGCATGCAGAATGACGGCGTACCATTAGCACTGCGCATGCTGTTTGATTGTAACCCGCCCGACAAGAACCACTGGACGTACAAAATTTTTACGCAGATGCAAGACCCGGACACCAAAAAGCCTGTCATCAATCAACATCTATATGGCAGCATCCAAATGAACCCGGCCCACAATCTGGAGAACTTGCCTGCGTCATACATCACGACATTGGAGGGCCTGCCAGCCCACTTACGTAAACGATTTTTAGAGGGCAACTTTAAAGACGCCAATCCAAACGCCCTGTTTTCAGATGTGGCGATGGACAAATGGCGTGTTGATGACCCGGCCGATGTGCCGCCGCTAGTGAGAGTTGTAGTGGGCGTCGACCCATCAGGCGCTGATGACGAAAATGACAATGAAGAAAACGACGCTATCGGCATCTATGTTGCTGGTCTAGGCAATGATGGCAAAGTCTACATGCTAGAAGATTGCACGGTCAAAGCTGGGCCGACTGTCTGGGGTAAAATGGCTGTGTCAGCCTATCACCGCCACGCTGCGGATTCAATAGTAGGCGAGCAAAATTTCGGCGGCGGCATGGTAAAATTCGTCATCCAGACAGCCGATAAAGATGTTAATTATAAAATCGTCAACGCGTCACGTGGCAAAGTGCAAAGAGCTGAACCTTTTTCGCCGTTGTTTGAAGATGGGCGGGTTAGAATAGTTGGTCGCCAAAATGAACTAGAGGAGGAGCTAGGCGGCTTTTCTACCAATGGATACACCGGAGCTAAATCGCCAAACGTAGCTGACGCCGCTATTTGGTGTTTGGCCGAGCTGTTTCCGGCCGTTGTCGGTAAAAAGGCTAAAAAGGCCCCCGTGGCTCAAGCCATGCCGACGGCCAGCAGGTGGTAGCTAAATACTTGACAAACAGCCCGTGTTGTGGTATAATACAGAAAATTGAAACAGACGGGCGAAACAAGTGGCTAGGAAAACGAAGCAGGAAAAATTACAAATCGTCCATAGTGAGGCAATGTCAGAGTTTGACAGTGTTCAATCCGCTATCCGCGATGAACGTAAGCAATGCCTGCAGGACCGCCGCTTCTATTCAATCGCTGGCGCTCAATGGGAAGGTCCACTGGGCGAACAGTTCGAGAACAAGCCAAAATTTGAAGTAAACAAAATTCATCTATCTGTTATCCGCATCATCAATGAATATCGAAACAACCGCATATCAGTCAACTTTGTGTCAAAAGACGGTCTAGAGGGCGACTCCTTGGCCGACGTTTGTGACGGGCTATATCGGGCCGACGAAGAGGACTCGGGGGCAGAAGAAGCCTACGACAATGCATTCGAGGAGGCCTGTGCTGGCGGATTCGGAGCTTGGCGGCTGCGTACCGAATACGAAGATGACGAAGACCCAGATGATGAACGTCAAAGAATAAAAATTGAGCCGATATTTGACGCCGATAGTTCAGTATTTTTCGACTTACAAGCTAAGCGCCAAGATAAAGCCGATGCCAAACGTTGTTGGATTCTAACCAGCATGACGCCCGATGCATACGAAGCCGAATATGATGAAAGCCCGGCATCTTGGCCTAAATCAATACACCAACACGAATTTGACTGGTTAACGCCGGACGTGGTCTACGTGGCCGAATACTTCGTGATGGAAGAAACACGCGAAACCATCCACGTTTGGGAATTATTAGACGGAACAGAAAAACGTTTGACCGATGCCCAGCTGGAAGACCAATTCGAAGAGCTGGAAGCTACTGGCGCTAAAGAAGTCCGCACCAAGAAAGTTCGTAAAAAAAGAGTCCACAAATACATCATGTCAGGTGGCGGCGTATTAGAAGACTGTGGCATCATTGCCGGGTCTTGCATCCCCGTTATCCCTGTTTACGGCAAACGTTGGTTTGTTGATAATGTGGAGCGCTGCATGGGCCACGTTCGCCTATCAAAAGATGCTCAACGCCTTAAAAACATGCAACTGTCAAAGCTCGGTGAAATAAGCGCTTTATCGGCAACTGAAAAGCCGATACTGACACCCGAGCAAATAGCTGGCCATCAAGTGATGTGGTCAGAGGACAACATCAAAAACTATCCTTATTTGTTAATCAATCCGATGACAGACAAGGACGGCAATGAAATGCCAGCCGCAGCTCTAGGCTATACTAGACCGCCAACGATTCCGCCCGCAATGGCTGCGTTATTACAAATCACCGAGCAAGACATGCAAGACCTGTTGGGCAACCAGCAGCAAGGCGAAAAAATCGAAGGCAACATATCGACCGAAACTGCTATGATTGGCCAAAATCGACTAGACATGCAAACATTCATCTACATGAGCAACTTGGCTAAGGCCATGCGCCGTTGCGGTGAAGTCTGGCTATCGATGGCTAAAGACGTGTTGGTCGAAGAAGGCCGCATGATGAAGTCGCTAGGCAGCCAAGGTGAGATGGAACGAATAGAACTTTTACGCCCGACAGTTAAAGAAGACGGCAGCATCGAACATGAAAACGACTTAGCACGTGCCAAAATGGATGTTGTTGTAGAAGTCGGCCCGTCTAGCTCGACGAAACGTCAATCAACAGTCCGCTCACTGACGAAGATGGCATCGATAACCGACGACCCGGAAACGAAACAAGTGTTGGGTGCTATGGCGATGATGAACATGGAAGGTGAGGGCATCAGTGACGTACGAGCCTACTTCCGCAAGAAATTATTACGCATGGGTGTTGTTGACCCAACTGAGCAAGAAGCCAAAGAGATGTCCGAGGAGCAAGCGAATGCCAAACCGTCGGCGAACGATGAATACCTCAAGGCGGCGGCAGAGAAAGAATTGGCAGAAGCATCGGAGAAACAAGCTAATGTTGTTCTTAAGCAAGCCCAAACTGACAAAACTAGAGCAGAAGCAATGGAAACCGTGATTGATACAGATATCAAAGAAGGTGACCAAGCTATGAAAGTAATTGAATCATTCGGACCTAGAATCACTCCTCCGGATGTGACAGGTTCGGAAGTACAGGAATAACCGATACTGAGAAGCAAATCCAGTGTCAACAATACGGTATCCGCCCAGCCGTTTTAGTGGGTGAGTAAAAGCACGGAGTCAAAAATGAACACAGCACAAAAACTACTTAAGTCAATTGGCGTTATGGGAGTCCGACAGGGCGACGGTGATGAAAATGATGAAGTAATCGACGTTGAAGTCGAAGTCGAGCAAGAAGCGGAAGCCGAAAGCTCGGACGATGATGGTGAAGTTGAAGAGGAAGCAGAGGTCGAGGGTAAAACCGAGAAGCCTGTTGAATCAAAAGACGAAGAAACCGTCGATGATGACGATGATTCAGTAATTGTGACTATTGGGGACGAGGAAGTGACCCCCGACAAGGAAGAAGAGCAAGCACCCGGTTGGGTACGTGAGCTGCGTAAAAGCCACCGCGAGACAGTCCGTGAAAATCGTGAATTGAAAGAAAAGCTAAAAGCACAGGAAACCCCGGCTGTCAAGCCAGTGGAACTGGGCAAAAAGCCAACTCTTGAAGATTACGAATATGACACGGACAAGTACGAGCAGGAGCTGACAGCGTGGCACGGACGTAAACAACAGGCAGAAAAGCAAGCGGCAGACACCAAGGCCGATGATGAAGTCCAAAAACAAGCATGGCAACAACAGTTGGCCACTTATGGCGAGCATAGAACCAAGCTTAAAGTGAAAGATTTTGATGATGCTGAGGCAGTGACCTTGGAATTGTTGAATCAAACGCAACAGGGCATCATCGTTCAGGGCGCGGACAATTCAGCACTTGTTATCTATGCTCTCGGTAAAAACGAGAAGAAAGTTAAAGAGCTTGCTTCCATTAAAGACCCCGTGAAATTTGCCTTTGCGATAGCGAAGCTAGAGAAGGATTTGAAAGTGACAAAACGCAAAGCACCACCAGCACCGGAAAAGAAAGTGACGGGCACTGCCCCAAGCTCTGGCTCGGTGGACTCAACACTTGAACGCCTACGTTCTGACGCTGAAAAAACAGGAAATTACAGTAAAGTAATGGACTATAAAAGACAGCAGAAGAACAAAAAAGCAAAAAAATAATTTAACTTTTTAGGAGCCTATCATGGCCAATGCATTTAGTAAAGAAGAACGCGTAGCGTTTGAAGATATTTTAGAGGGCTTTAACGACGCCTTAGTTATGTCACGTAACGTGTCAGTCTATCAGACACAAGACATGGAGATGGAACGAGCTGGCGACGTTATTTGGCGTCCACAGCCTTACATCGCTCAATCATTTGACGGCATGGACCAAACATCGAATTTTGTTGATAACGTTCAATTGTCAGTACCAGCAACACTAGGTTACGAAAAATCGTCTCCTTGGGTAATGGACGCTAAAGAACTTCGTGACGCCTTACAAGAAAACCGCTTAGGCGACGCAGCGAAGCAAAAATTGGCATCTGACATCAACGTGGCATTGACTACCGTTGCATCGCTACAAGGCACATTAGTTATCGCCCGTCCGGGCGCTGCTACTGGTTTTGATGATGTTGCCGAAATGGAAGCCATCATGAACGAGCAAGGTGTTCAACCGTTTGACCGTTACAGTGCTGTTGGCACTCGTGACTACAACGGCATGGCAGGCGATTTAGCTAGCCGAAACACTGTTCAGGGTGTTGTACAAACTGCGTATGAAAACTCATTCGTTGGTCGCTTAGCTTCATTCGACATGTTCAAAATGGACTACTCGAAGCGCTTAACAGCGGCGGCTGGTGTTACTGTTACCATCAACGGCGCTGACCAATTCTACACGCCAACGGCAACAAGCACGGCGGGCACGGGTGAACGTTCAAACGTTGACAACCGTTACCAAAACGTAACAATTGGCGTAGTTTCTGGCGCTGTTAAAATTGGTGATGCTTTCACTGTTGTGGGTGTTAACGCGGTGCACCACATCACGAAAGAAGATACTGGCGAGCTTAAAACCTTCCGTATTACTGACATCGTGTCGGGCGCTGGCGGAGCTGGTGTTGTTACAATCAGCCCTCCGATGATTTCGGGACAAGGCGCGACAGATGGCGAGAAGCAATAT
>TARA_R110000744_G_scaffold83791_1_pt1 | contig 33854 bp, 50 predicted proteins | sample TARA_R110000744 | Tara Oceans TARA_R110000744 (sample SAMEA4398083) | marine metagenome | biome: Polar Biome; feature: [DCM] deep chlorophyll maximum layer (ENVO:01000326); material: water (ENVO:00002006), including particulate matter (ENVO:01000060) such as... | depth 36 m | reverse complement strand
CATGATTTCATTCCTTTTTTATATTATAGAATCAGTCTATAACATAAGGATGCACTTGTAAACCGTTAATCGTATGCTAAATGCGCTACGTACTTCATTTCTTCTTGTAGGATTTCATATTCGCGATCTTTATACGCTTGCTCAAAACCATCTTCGTGGATATAGCTTTCTATATTACCCCACAATCTTTTGAAGTAAGAGTCGTATAATCTCTCGACTGTTTCATCACTTTCTGATGAGTCAATTAATTGGCCTTTAATTATCCAATTAAATCGGTTGGCTTCTTTACGTACATAATGACTGCACATGATGGGACCTCGCTATATGATATATATTATTTATCTGAGCGAGGTCATAGTTTCAAATCATGTATGGCGCTAACACCTAAAGAGCCTTATTTAAATCTCCGTGATTACCTTTGTGATCAGGTGCAACCCAACCTTCAGGCTTAATCAAATCTGGCAATCCGAAAGGGTTGGGCCGACCTTCTTTAACACCAACATCTTTTGAGACGTTTGCTGTATATACTCTGTCCCACGCTTCGTTAGCATCGACACCCATTACATCAAGTGTACCAATAGCAAATACACACATGTCGATAAGGCCGTCTACTACTTCTTCAGCATCTTTTGCTGCGATAGCATCCATAGTCTCGTCAAACTCTTCTTTAACCATAGACATGCGGAAAGCAAGATAATTTTGCATTAGTTCAGTATTATCTTTATTTGCTTCAAACCATTCACGCACACCAAAGCGGTTATGCATCATCATAATATCGTTTGCCCAATCAGACATATGTATTCCTTTCAATTGTGTTCCATTCATTCTACCATACAACATGTAAAATGTACAACTTTAATCTTCAAAATTAAGACGACCTAAATATTCCATTTCGTCTTTCAATTTAAGCTTTAATACCTTTGCAGATTTTATTGCTTTTTCTGGGGCTTTTTCAGCCTCAAGTGCATGAACAATTTCGTGTTGATGTTTATGTTTCTTTGTTACCAACTCAAGCCGGTGTTGAACATCTTCTTTAGTATTCATGTTTACTCCTATCCAAAGAAATCTTCTAATGTGTTAACGTGTTCTGCATTCCAACCAACAGCTTCAAGAATAGCTTGCAACGGGCTTAAAAATACTTTTTCGAATTGTTTTTCATAATCTATGTACTGATTTAACCCTAATTCAGGAGGTAGTACACCAGGGAAAGAGATAATGTTCTCACGTATTGGATTTGGCGTTTTAAGATATACGAACTTGATCTTATCACCGCCTTTAATAGTATCGTATTTGTTATCAAGACCCTTTTGCTTTAGATAGAAGTTGTACAAGATAGCACCTCGTACGTGCATAGGACAACCTTTACGATATAGAGATGAAGAACCTCGTTCACGATACTTGTCGATGTTATCTGTACCAGAATTCTTTGCAATATCTTCAGCCGGAAGACTAAGGAACTTAGCTTTAAAGTCAGCAATAAATTCTTGTGTTGCTGTTTCACCATCGTTCATAATAACTTTGAAAGACTTCTTAAGTGTCTCACGACATACTTCAGGTGTTGAAGACCGTACTGACTCTAGACCAGTAACTGAGATCTTTGGCTCTTCATAGTGTACACCTTCTGAGTTAAGAGTATTCATGATGTAACGCTTTTTAGCGATGAACACAGATTTATCAGTGATCTTTTCTCGTGCCATTTGCATAGCTTGACGATATGCACCCATCTTCTTTGCAAGTTCGATATAACCAGCTTCTAATACTGGTTCAATCTTCATTTGGCAAACTTTATCAAGAAACTCTTCGCCTTTCTTGCGGTCAACATCGACAGTACCAAAAGCATTCTCAACGATTGGTGCCATATCAACGTAGATAGAGTCTGTATCGATATAAACAATGTAGTCTTTATCAGTTTTAAGAATTTTGTTTAGATAATCGTTAACTGATTTCTGAGCAAAGCGAATAGACAATTGACCTGATGTTGTAATAGCTTCAGCCATATCGTTAATATAGTACAAGAAGTAAATGTTTGCAGTAGCGCCATAAAGAGAGTTCATGGCGATTTTGATAGCCATTTGAGAGTTGTGCAGTTGGTTTGCTTCACGCTTTAACAATTCTTTCTGCGCAGGATCAGTAGCATCTTCAAGAGCTTGTTCGACCTTTAACATCTTCTTCTTGATGATCTTACGATTACCGTAATATTCATCAATGATATTAGGAATTACGCCCTGAAACTCGTTAGTAAAGCAAGCACCGTTCGCAGCTACAGACATAGTTGTACGTTTAGATTGATACGTACCGTTTAGAACCATATCTTGTGATACATGATCACGTTCTTCAGACAAATATGTTTCAGGTGACATGTTGTATTGCAGCATTAAGTGTGGATACAGAGAGTTAAGATCGAATGATACAATCCATGGATGCATGCCTACTCTTGGATCTTTAACATAACCACCAACAAGATCACCAGCACGTTGACCTGGACCGCCTTTAACGGGTGGAACACGTCCTTCACTCATGAGTTTGCGATATAGAGTTGTTTCCCAAATACCAACTGTACCAAATGCGTCATTATAGTTTACACCACCGCCATAAGCAACAGTCATAACTAATTGAAGCAAAGATGTTTCATCTTCAAACCTTTGAATAAGCCACGTGTCTTTAAGGTTATAGTCAAGATATAGTTGCGGATTTTGTTCGTACAACGCGTTAAGATTGCCATACTCTGAGTAATCAAGTTTCTTTTCACCAAGAACAACATTAGCAATATGGTCAAGCTTCCATGACTCTTGAGGCCCGTATTTGTAACCAAACTTCTTAAAGCAATCCATGTAGTCGATAACTGCTACGCCTGAGATCTCATACGTGTTCTGCATTTTACCATAAAATTCACGACCTGTTTGACGCATGCTGCGCCACGGTGAAAGATCTCGAACCCATTCTTCACCAAACAATACTTTCATGCGTGTAATGATATACTGAATATCAAAATATTCTACGTTCCAACCTGTAACAATGTCAGGATAATCGTTAATCCACAGTTCTTTAAAGCGTTTAAGCAATGCATGCTCAGTGTCAAACTTCATAAAGTGGATATTATCAGGATGTACATTCAATAAGGTTTTGTGCTTGTCGTAATCTTTACGGCCAAGTAAGTGATAGTCAGAAGACTTAGATGATTTGTATGCGATTGATGTGATTTCTTTGTCTGCTAAATCAACGTTAGGATAACCAGTCGCGATGTCGACCTCAATATCAAATGATACAATATTGATCAAAGCAGGATCGTACTTGATTTCGTTAGGATAATTTTCTTGGATGAACTGTGCTACGTAGTTACTACTACCCGCAATTTCAAATCCGTGTACATCTTTGTACTTTTCAATATGATCCTTTGCATCACGCATAGAATCAAGTTGCATTGGCTCAAGGTATCGGCCAGAACTTAAAGACTTAAACTTAGTCTCGTGTTTTACTCCAATATAGAGTGTAGGTTGAAACTTCACTTTGCGTGAAAAGCGTTTACCGTTCTCATAACCACGATGGAGTATGTTAGACCCAAAGCGCTCCACAGATGTATAAAATTTAGACATGCTATTCCTTATTCATGATATAGTACAACTCTACTGCGGAAAGTCTATTTTGTAAACAATTACTTTTTATATTCCATTTCAGTAATAACTTCTTTGCCTTGTTTGTCATTGGCAATTAAGAGAGCCATCGCTTGTATATCATCTATCAATACTTGGCAGGCGTCCTTGTCATATTCTTTATACGAGATTTCAGCAAATTCGTTACGAACTCTATGTAACAAAATTGCATTATCTTTCATAACATTAATACGTCTTATTAGATCTTCTATAGAATGCTGCATTTTCTCTCCTTAGCTGGTAACCTCACTAAAGTTCTTTACTTTTGTAAAGTTGATATGATGATCAAACTTGTCACCAAACTGATCACCTCTATGCGAGATAACAAAAATGTTGTCATCAGAATTTAGGTTGTGTAATGTATCTATAAGATTTTCGATACCTACACCATCCAATGCTCCATCTAATGTTTCGTCAAGTAACAATAAGTTGGTTGCTACAGAGTTACGAAGCTTTGCTACAGCTCTCCATGCAAGCATAATAGATAAAGAGATCCTTAGCTTTTCTCCTTCAGAAAATGAAGCATAAGAGAATGTATCTCTGAAACGTGATTTGATTGTTTCGTTAAAGTTCTCGTCTAATTGGAAGTCAACAAATAGGTCAAACGCACCAAGGTATTTGTTAATGAGCTTATTCATTACTGGAATGTATTGGCGAATGATGCGTGTCTTGATACCACCGTCTTTAAGCATTGCAGATACAACGGTTAAAATCTCTTTGTGGTTAAACAAATCTTGTTGATCTGTTTCAAACTTCTCAAGATTATTCGTGTGAGTTTTGATAGTCGATGCATCAACTGCTTTAACTTCTTCTTGTGCTCTATCCAGTTCAGCCTTATAAGATAACAAAGCATTCTTAGCAACCTTAATAGTTGCACGTTGGTCACCAATACCAAGATTAATAGTACGCATTTTATCTTCTAGGCTTGATATGATTTCAAGTCGATCATCATATTCTTTAGATTTTATTGCAAGTTTTTCAAGACCAGCTTCAAGTTCTGTTACTTTTGCATCTTTTTCAATAACAATACCTGCTTTAAACTCGTGATCAATACCTTGCTTACAAGTAGGACAATCATCATGATCTTTATAGAATGACAATTCAGTTTGGTGTGATCTTACTTGACTTTCAATATCGCGTCTTAATGATTTAGCTTTCTCAGACTTAGCCTTCATCTCTGGCTTATCTTTAATATCATCTACCACGATATCGAGTTCAGAATTCTTTTGTTCAATTACAGTTTTAGCTGCTTCTACATCTTTAATATGAGCAGCCATCTTCTCTTTAATCTTATCAACTTCTTCTTCTTTTATGGCACGAATAGATGCGTTGTGTTCTTTAGCAGACTCTAGTTTAGATTCTGTAAGATCCATCTGATAAGAATTCTCGTTAATAGACTCTTTGTTAGATGATACTCTATCTTTAAGTAACGTATTCATGACACTAAAGACTTGAATATCAAGTAGATCTTCAATAATATCTCGTCTCGTTCCAGTCGGTAATTCCATAAACGGAACGTATGTAGCAGAACCAAGGATAACAATCTGGTTAAAAGACTTGAAGTTTAGATTAAGGATATTTTGTTCAAGATATGCTTGATAATCACGTGATGCTGCATCTTGGTTAAGAAGCTCACCATTCTTTATAATCTCAAATATGTTTGGCTTAATACCACGTCTAATTAAGAAAGCATTCTTACCTATCTTGAATTTAATCTCTACTAAAGTTTCTTTACCGTTGATCGTATTAATCAACTGGTTCTTGTTAACCTTACGAAATGCTTTGCCATATAGAGCAAACACGATAGCATCAAGAATAGTAGACTTACCGCTACCATTAGTACCAGATATAAGTGTGGTTCTATTTTGATCTAGTGTGACTGTAGTCCAAGCGTTGCCAGATGATAGCAGATTCTTATAGCGGACATTTTCAAATGTTATTTTCATTAAATGTTCTGCGCTTCAATGTATAGTTCATCAATCAATTCTTTAATCCTTACTTTATCAGCTTTGGTATCAATAGATCTAACGTAATCATGTAGAATGTCTTTAGTATCTTTAGTTTCGTCAAGAATATCTTCAACACCGCTATCTTCTAAGTCTAACGAGTCATCTATAGATTTTACATCTGCTGCACCAGCGTCAGTCAATTTATTGATAAACAAGTCATAGATGTATGGGTTTGTCCTGTTCTTAACAATAACTTTGATATAAGCATCTTTAATATTTGTCATATCTAAATTAGCGATGTCTTCAATTGTCATGTCTTTATCATCGTAATCAATCTTATGATAAATTGCTAACGGGTTCAATACCCATTCCAATTCACGATTTTCTGTATCAAGAACTCTGAAGCCGCGTTTACCTTGATAATCTGACCATGTCATTTCATAAGGAGCACCGAGATAGTTGATGTTTCCGTATTCAGATGGGTGATGGAAGTGACCAGAATAAACTTGTTCGTAAGTGCCGAATAACTCTTTAGACAATCCATGGTCACAAATCGCACCCTTCAACATCTCAAATCCAACAATATCAAAGTGACCCATACATATATGAGCGTTTGACTTGCGTATTGCTTCGAGACAGGTTTCTGAGTTCGTTTTAGTAATCCATGGTACCATAATAACATTAGTCGATCCAAATGTCAATTCTACTGGTTCATTCTCATAAACTGTAAAGTTATCATACTCTTTAAGTAGTAGATCCATTGAATTAACTTCGTTCGTATTAGTATAGTATACTGAGTGATTACCGACAATAGCTTTATATTCGATATTGCGAGATGCTAATTGGTCAAAGAAAAACTTCTTAGCTCTAGAAAGAGTAACGTAGTTGATATATTTACGACGGTCAAACGTATCACCTAAATCTAGAACAGTTTTAATGTTATGTTCATCGATATATGGGAAGAACACTTCATTAAAGAAACGTTCTTGATGATCCAAGAATATCTTTGAATCACCTCTTACCCCAATGTGCATGTCTGTAATAATCGCTATTTTCATACAACTTATTCCTCGTCAATCTCGTCAATAACCTCTTGAACCTCAAGGGTTTCATCTGATATTTTCTTCTTAGCTTTATCTCTTGCAATCTTATCTTCGTAGTCTTGTACAAAACTATTCATATAATCAGCTGAAGTTGTTAAGTTAAGAGCAATATCTTCACCACCAGTATACGTACCGCCTGCTGCAATCATCTGTTGAGATGATTTAAACCGGATATACATCTGCTTCTTTTCTTTTTGGATACGACGTAGAAACGCGAACCAAATAATTTGTGTAAAATATGCAAATGGGTTCTGCGATTTTTCTGGATTAAAGTTACCCATGTATAATAGGCAATTCTCAATACCGTCAGAGATCATATCATCTTTATATGAATAACCACTGAAGTTTGGTTTAGTTGCAAGTCTTGTTGCAATCTGATATATACATTTACCAATATAGTCTGGGCATCTTGGTTTCAGCTCTTCGCCTGCATCCTCAGCCTCAATACATGCTTTTTTATATTGAATCAACGCTTCAAGAAAATCGGCGTTGTTTACATAATTTCTTTTTGCTCTTCTAGCCATCTCATTCGTTGCCTCCGTTAAACATAGTTGTTGTTTTATATTTCCATTCTACTGCGATAACGCAAAAATGTCAACTTTTACCGATAAAATGCGGTACTCATATTGATTGGGTTATCACCTGTGGCATGAGCAGCAACTGATGTACTACAATCCCCACCTATACCAATTAATAATGCTCGTTCTAGTTTAGAATGACGCTCTGTTAAATCATGATTAGCCATTCTTACTTTCTTAATTGTATCTACATCATTTTTTCTGCATTGTAAAGCAATAGTTCCTTGACCAACAGCTGGAATAATAGGCAACCTTGCTGTTACTCTATCAATAGCTAAAGCCATCAATCCAGCTTCTGCTAATACTATAGCATCATATTCACCAGCGTCAAGCTTTGCAAGACGAGTATCGATGTTTCCTCTTATGTGTTTAATCTTTACATTCAAATGCCCAAACTCAGCTTTCAACTGCTCGCTTCTTCGAGGTGATGATGTACCCAATGTAAATCCATCAAAGACTTTACCTATGATAACGTCGTATGGTGAACTACGCTCGATATATGCTGAGACAATAAGATCAGGATGTTCAAAATCACCAGGCATATCTTTAAGACTATGCACAGCTACATCGATTTCATTATCAAGTAATGCACTTTCGATTGCTGAACAAAACACTCCTTTACCACCAATTTCGTGGACTGGTAAATCTGGGTTAAGATCACCTAACGTTTCAATAACAACTATTTCAGTATCGCATTGTAATAATCCGCATGCTTTATCTGCGTATGCCAAAGCAAGATCACTTCCTCTTACACCAACTCTCATCATTTCCACCTCACACTCGGAGGAAGGCTCATAAGAATTGCATCCATATTACCGCCAGTTTTAAAACCGAACCTTGTTCCTCTATCATATAATAAATTAAACTCTACATATCTGCCACGCTTTATTTCTAAAGTTTCTCTATCAACATCTTTGTACGGATTGACAGAATATAACCAAGAAAACGTATCGATCATTTGATTGAATGTGCGGCCTACATCTTTAACAAAATCAAAGCTCATATCTGAAGGATCATGATATTCGAAGAATATACCGCCAACTCCTCTTGTTTCATTTCTATGAGGCAGGAAGAAATACTCATCGCATGCTTTACTAAACTCAGGATAGTAACTCTTATCGTGCTTATCACACATATCTTTTAATGTATCATGGTATCCTTCTTTGTCAAAATCCATGCAAGGTGTAATATCCATACCACCACCAAACCATTCTTTAGTGCTCGTCTTCAAATACCTAGTATTAAAATGCATTGCTGGCATATGTGGATTCTTTGGATGTAATACTACACTAATTCCAGTTGCGCTATATCTGTTGTGCTCATCTGTTCCTGGTATTTCATGTGCAAATTCTTTATCAAATTCACCGTTAATCTTACTAAAGTTAACAGTACCCTTCTCAAACACTTTGCCTCTGATAGTTTTGTGGAGTTGAGTCCAACCTTCTTTGGCTGGAGCTTCATGAGTTTCCATCTTACTATCTATTGATTCGATTGTGTTACATATATAGTTTTGAAGTTCTTTAAACCAGTCACTGTATTCATTAAACATTAAAGCTTCCTTTTTTGTTGACATTTCTGGGATGCCGTGTAGAATAGTCTTATCTACTATAAAATAATAATTAGATTTCTATAGTGTATATCTTCATTTTAAATTGCTCTTGGCCGTAAATCTCAATGCGTTTTCTAAAATGTTGCAAAGTATAATTAGAATATGCTCCTACACTAAGATCGTCTGCGATATCATAAAGCGTAGCTTTATCTGCATCATTACCTTTTCTTAAGGTTCTGCCGATTGATTGTAATACTTTAACTTCAGATTTAGATCCAGAAGCAAAGATTACATTATCCAACTTCTTCAAGTTTACACCGGTTGAGAACACTCCGTATGATGCAAGAATATCATGTTGTTTAATAGGATCATTCTCAATCAAATGTCTTATGCGTTCTCTTTCATCACCCTTTGTTGCACCGTATATGAAGTGCAATTGTCTGCCATCTTTTCTTAACATTGGTTCTAAGATTTTACCATGTTTCTCTACCAAATCAAATAATACTAGATTGTTCTGACCTTCTAATGACCATAACAGATTTCTAATAAACATATTTCTTTTTTCATGGTTTACCAAATATTCCCGTTCTGCGGGATATTTCTTACTTGCATTATCAATCTTAGACACTGCTTTCTTAAAAGCTTTACGTTGCTCTACACTATGAGATAATACGATTGCTTTAATATTAAAATCTGCGACAGTACCAGCGTCCATAAGATCCTTAGTTGATACGTGCTTTCTAACAGAACCAAAGCAACCCTCAAGAACGAGTCTGTGTGTTTTGCTTTCTTCAGATTTCAGAGTACCGGTAAATCCGTGACGATAATAGCATTCATCAAGACCTTCCATGATTTTCTGTAATGATTTGGCTTGAAATAAATGCGCTTCGTCTCCTAACACAACTTTGAACTGTGCAAACCAATCTTTGTCTAATTTAATAAGAGATTGCCATGTCGAGATAACGATAGGCGCATCAGTATTCTTATCGATGCCACCTTGTATCTTATAAATCATAGATGGATCACAACCATAATCGACAAAGTCACCATACATCTGATGTACTAATCCAATTGTTGGTACAATAATAAGAGTACGATGATCATAACTTCTGAAGTAATGTTGTTGAATTAAGTAAATAATCAGAGACTTACCAGAAGACGTAGGAGATAAAGACAAAGATCTATTATCTCTCAATGCGTCTACAATATATTTGTTTTGGTAATCTCGTGGTTCGAATTTACAACCTATTTCTTTTGCAAGCTCGTAACCATAATCTTCTGGGATGTTCTCACCAAAAAGCAACTGATCAGAAGCTCTTAGTTCGTATCCTCGTTCTTCACAGAATTTTTTTAATTTGTGTAGTAAGCCAACATAAAGAACTGGTTTCATTGCGTTGAATATTCTTATCCAACCATCCCAAACCTTGTTCTTATATGCAGGAGAAAACTGGTAATTATTAGGTTGAAACCTGAAGTATTGTTCAAGTTCCATCTTAATACCAGAGTCTGCTGTGATCCTAAGATGCACTGCATTTATCTGTTCTACATTAACAACTTCCATAACAAAAATCTCCACTATCGTATATTATGATACTATTTATCTATATACGCCAGGGTAAATTTCACGAGTTTCTTACAGTGTCTATCATCAACTGAACGTTATCAGGATCTGCATCTGGTGTTATACCATGGCCAAGGTTAAAGATATGAGGACCATCTTTAAAAGCTCTAACAATATTTTTAGTATCATCTATTAAATCTTGTCCACCACTAACCATATGAGATGATTTTAGATTACCTTGCACACAACCATCTATTTGAAGTTGTTTCGCGGCCCAAGCAGGATTAATAGAATTATCTAATGCAAGACAATCAGCACCTGTTTCTTTTTGAAACCCAATATAGTTATGTCCTGCTTCTCTTGGAAATGCGATGATTGGCGTATCAGGGTGTCTAAGTTTAAGTTCTTTTATAATTCTTTTAGTTGGTTCCAAGGCATACTTTATAAAGTCTTCTCCTTTTAAAGATCCTGCCCAACTATCAAACAATTTAACTACCTCGGCACCAGCTTCAATCTGTTTACTAAGGTATTCTATCGTTGCTTCTGTAATAATATTAATAATACCTTGAAACAAAATAGGATTTGTATCTTTTAATAGATGAGCCGGAGCTTGATCTTTAGTACCTTGACCTGCGATCATATAAGTTGCTACTGTCCATGGAGCACCAGCAAATCCAATCAGAGTTGTTTCTTTTGGTAATTCTGAGGAAAGAATTTTTAAAGTCTCATATATTGGACTAAGTGTCTCATCTATTCCATCAACTGATTTAAGATTATTAAAATCTCCGTATGTGGTTATAGTAGATAGACGAGGACCTTCACCAGCAACAAAGCTTAAATCTAAACCAAGAGCCTGAGGTATTAGTAGAATATCTGCAAACATAATAGCAGCATCAAACCCATAACGAAGAATTGGTTGTAATGTTACTTCTGCAGCTAACTCTGGATTATAGCATAACGATAAGAAATCGCCAGCTTTAGCACGAGTTGCACGGTATTCTGGTAAGTAACGACCAGCTTGTCTCATCATCCAAATTGGAGGAGTAGGTAGCGTTTCACCTGCTAACGCTCTTAATATTGTTTTGTTACTCATGCTTTAATATCTACACCTTTTGATTTTACTACTGGTTCAACCTTACGTGTTTTTTCCTTTATAACCTTTGGCGGTTCAATAATAGGATAAACAGAGGGATGTCCGTATATATTCTTTATCATCAGTATTCTCCAGCTTGGAATTTAAGAATATCAATCATAGATTTTATGATAAAGTTACGACCATGAATAGTCTTTACTATATCTTCTAGAAATTTTGCGCGTTCTGTATGCAAATCAATTCTAAGGCTAAGAGTGATAATTTCTGAATCAGCTTGGATACATCTTTCCATATCAGCTTTCATTACCTTCTTCTGGTAAGGTTTCCAACCTAAAGTCTTGAGATCTTCTTCTGCCATAGAACCGTCAAACCATTCTCGCTTATCAAGCTCGAGTGTTTTAAGGTCATACTTAAGCTTCTTTACCTTAAGTGCTTCTCTATAATAGAGGTTGTAATATTTGGAATGAAGTTGTGGAATTTTCTTGGCTTCATTACCCAAGTTGGTTTCGTCGATTACCGCGTCAGCAGCCCACAATTCGCTAATATCATCAGTGCTCATAAACAAAAACCTTTTCCTAATCTAGAATCATTAAGACTATTCTACACTAGTGAATTAAAAATGTCAACCTAATTTTTCAAACTTAAATCTATCGTATCTGAAAGTCATAGTTGCTTCTGGCGGTTGAACGTCTCCAGCAGTAACATCCAAACTAACTCCTGTAAGACTTGTCGGAAAACAATTCAGGAAGTTAAATTTGATATTAGGATTCTTGTGACTATTTAATATAGTAACAGAAACATCTGAGGTTACGCCGTCATCAGAGTTATATAGCTTAGAGAATTGACCTAAGTCTTCAGTAGATGTCATGCTTTCCATCCATTGTAAACATTCATGATAGTTGTCCATGTTTTCATCTACAATGAAAGATAGATCTAATTCTGAATAAAGTAGTCTATCGCCTGTACTATAGTAATTACTCAAAGGAGTACCTGTTTCAACTAAACCAGCTGATACGGATGGTATTATAGCTCGTTGTGTGAAGAATTCCACATTCGGTAATCGCTTCACGTTGATCTTAAATCCGACTGGTGATAAGAAATTTGTAATCATTGCATATTTTCCTGTGTACACATGTTTGTTTGTATAGTAGTATTTATCAGAACGTGGTATTTTGATTCTAAATAAATAGAATACCGGAACAACAAGGATTACTAAGTATGGATGATCCATGCGACGACTGTTCACACTGGTTAGGCCGCTTATAATAAGCAAATATATGATGGAGCTAAAGAATGGCAAACGACTTTAGAATTTTGACTGCAAGACAACACGTAAGAGAACGCATAGGGATGTACCTGGGTTCAAGTTCTCAAGAAGAAGTAGAACGTTTTGTAAAAGGCGAATGGAAGACCTCACGGTATGTTCCAGCACTATCCAAGATGGTTGACGAGATTTTAGATAATTCGATTGATGAAGCTATCAGAACCAACTTCAAGCATGCTAATAAAATAGATGTTTCTATTAATATGGATATGGTCACTGTTACAGATAACGGCCGTGGCATTCCACAAGATGAAATATTTGACGAGACTAGTAAAGAGAAAATCATACGCCCTGTCGCTGCATGGACTCGCGTAAATGCAGGAACGAGTTTCGATGACGAACGAGTCACAATCGGTACAAACGGTGTTGGATCTTCTGCTACTAACTTCTTATCTTCAAAATTCACTGGTAAGACGTGGTCAAAGGGCAACTTAATCGCAGTCACATGTAAGAATGGTGGCGAAGATATTAAAGTTACGCAACGAGACAAAGACGGATCTGGCACAGAAGTTTCTTTTGTACCAGACTTTGATTGCTTCGAAACTGAAAGCCTTGGAAATCTAGATACTATCGAATTGTTAGAAGATCGTTTGATGAGTTTGCAAATGGCATTCCCTGAAATTCGTTTCTCTTTTAATAAGAAGAAGATTAATGTAACTGATTTAAAGAAATACTCTGCATTATTTAATGATACTGTCGTTATTGAGAAATCAGAAAACGTCTCGTTTTTCTTCACTTCATCAGAAGATGGTTTTAGAACAAACTCTTTTGTGAATGGTGTTAACACTCGTATGGGTGGTACATATGTAGACTACGTAGTAAACGGCATCGTTGAAGAATTAACTACTATGATTAAACGTAAGTTTAAAGTAGAGGTCGCTAAGAATACTATTAAAGGTGGATTAACATTCGTATTGTTTGCACGTAACTTCGTTAATCCAAAGTTCGACTCTCAAACAAAAGAGCGTTTAACTAATCCCATGAGTAATGTTCGTGAGCATTTTGAAACTGCGGATTGCAAAAGCTTTGAATTCTATGCTAAGAAGATTATCAACACACCAGATCTTATTGATCCTATCATCGAAGCACAACTAGCTAAGAAAATTGCTGCTGATAAACGTGCTGCAACTTTAGCTCAGAAAAATCTTCGTAAAGTAAAGGTAGCAAAGCATATCGCAGCGAGCCGTCAAGAAGCAACTCTTAAAATTGTAGAAGGTGACTCAGCGATGGGTTTCTTGTTAAAAGTAAGAGATGCTACTAAGGTTGGTGCTTATCCTTTACGTGGTGTTATTATGAACACTTGGGATATGAAACCTGCTGATGTACTTAAGAACAAAGAATTATCAGAACTCGTAGCAGTACTTGGTTTAGATATTAATAATCCTAATTCTGTAGACAACGCTACGTATGATAATATAGCTACACTCACAGATGCTGACCACGATGGTATCGGTCATATTAGTCCGTTGCTAATTGCGTTCTTCTATAAGTTCTGGCCTCGTCTATTGACTGAAAAGCGAGTTAAGATTACTCGTACACCAATCATGATTTCAAAATCAGGTGATAAAGTTAAATGGTTCTATACTTACGAAGAAGCATCAGAGTTTAAAGCCAAACAATCTGGTTGGAAGCATCGTTATATTAAAGGTCTTGGCTCATTGACCGAAGAAGAATATGATGTGATTATCAATCAACCTCAGTATGATACTGTAACAGTTGATGATGCATCTATGTTTCAGATGATGTTTGGCAAAGAGGCACAATTGCGCAAAGATTATATGTTCGCATAGCCGTTTACTAATGGAGAATAATGTAGTAATATGGATAGAATCATAAATTTCATTTTATGGTACAAGAAGCTTAGAGCAGTTGGTACATATAAATGGCACAACTGCATTGAGTGGGCAATATCAAATAGTGGAACACACTATACTAACGGAGAATATTTTAAATGAGCGTACTAGAATTTACTAAAGCAGATGACGGAACAAGAGATTACCCTATCTCTGCCGTTGCTAAAAACGAATGGTTGAGCTTTGCAATGTATACTGTAGAGTCAAGAGCTATTCCAAACATGATCGATGGTTTAAAACCAGTTCAACGCTTTTATCTTTATTCTTCATTGCTAAATTCAAAGCGTGACTTTAAGAAAGTATCTGCTGTTGCCGGTATTATTTCTGATTACGGTTACAATCACGGTGAAACATCAGCTGCTGGTGCTGGTCAACTTATGGCCGCAACTTGGAATAACAACGTTTGTTTAGTTGAAGGTCGTGGATCATTTGGTACTCGTCTTGTACAAGAACCAGGTGCAGCACGATATGTTTACACTCGTGTTCATTCTAACTTTGAAAAGTATGTTAAAGATACTGATCTTTCTCCAGTACATGACGATCCTGAACATCAACCACCAATGTTCTATCTGCCAGTTATTCCTTTGGTATTAGCCAACGGAACTAAAGGTATTGCTACTGGATTTGCAACAAACATCCTTCCTCGTGCCGAAGAAGCGCTCTCTGATGCTGTTCGTGAGTATTTAACGAGTGGTACTATAGCGAAGAGACTCCAGATTAAGTTTCCTGAGTTCAAAGGTAGTGTTGTATATGATAATGAAGAAGAACGCTACACTGTTCGCGGTATCTTTGAACGTACAAGCAAGACTGTAGTAACAATTACTGAAGTACCTTATGGTTATGATCGTGAAGCATATGTAAAAGTATTAGATGCTCTTGAAGATAATAACGATATAGTATCATACGAAGATCTTTGCGACAAACAAGGTTTTAGATTTGAAGTTAAGTTAAAGCTTGCTTCAGCTAATGCATGGACTGATGAGCGTATCATGCGTAAGTTCAAACTCAGCAAACCCTTAAGTGAAAACCTTACTGTGATCGATCATAAAGGTAAGCTCCGTCAATATAAAGATGAGCGCGTCCTGATTAAAGATTTCTGTGAATTCAGACTTACAGTTCTTGATAAGCGTATTGCTCTACGTAAAGTAGAAGCACACGAAGCTATTCGTTGGTTGAGAGTTAAGATGGAATTTATTCAATCTGTACTCGATGATAAGATCAAATTTAAAAACCAAAAGAAAGCTGCAGTGTCTAAGCAAATTCTTGAACACACTCAAGCTGCTAAAGAAGACATCGACCGTCTGCTTAGAATTAATATCATGAGCCTTACAGATGAGATGGTTAAGGAACTTGCTAAAGATATTAAGTCTGCAGAGAAAGACGTACGTTATTGGGAGTCAACTACTCCTAAGAAACAATTCATTCTAGATCTCGAAGGGATTTAACAGTGTACAGACATATAGAATCAGTATAGGTCTGTATTAAGGAGAATTAATTATGTACTACTCAACTTACGGCAAACCTTCAAAAGTATCAAATCCTTTAATGGATAAAATGGTTATATTCGCAGCAGACTTCTTAGAGATCGATGAAACAATTGAAATTGATTTCGAAGATCATGAAGATGGAACTTGCGGCTTTTGTGATTACGACTTAGAAGAAGGTATTACGATTGGTATTAATCCAGAGTTGAGCAGAACAGAAATTTGCAAAACCTTATTCCATGAAATGGTACACGCAAAGCAATATATCAGAGGTGAACTTATCTCTGGTGTAGGCAAAGCGCCATCTCGTTGGTTGGGTAAAGAAGTCACTGGTGCTTATATGGATTTGCCTTGGGAACGAGAAGCATACGATACTGAAGCAGCAATGTGGTCAATATTCTCAAACGAAATCTTGAAGAAACCATTGAAATGATCATTGACGTGTATATCGATGAAGACGAAATGTTAAATGATTTGGCTGTTAAGTTTATTAAGTTTGCGTGTAAAGAATATGGAATACTACCGCGTAAAGTATCAGTTGAAGCACATGATCTAGTAGGAAACAACGGTATGTGCTTCGATGAACCAGACGGCAAGTATACTATATTAATAAAGGATAACAGAGATTTAGGTCATATATTCACTACGTTAGCTCATGAAATGATACACGTCAAACAATACATGACACAGAACTTGGGTGCGCTACTGGATGAACACGCAGACCTTCCTTATAGTGATCGATGGTGGGAAGAAGAAGCATTCTCAGATGCTATCCCACTTGTAGAAAAGTTTTCTAAAACCATAAAACCGAAATATTGAGAGGAACTAAAATGCTAGAAGTAACGACATATAAACATAAGATTGATCTAAACACAGTTGATACGTTCGGATCGTATGGTTGTAATCTCTATAAAGATGGAGAGTTTATTGAGTCACGAATATTTACTAATTGCTCTGGACAGATGTTCATGAACGAAGCCCGTGAGATCTCTCAATTCGAAGGATTAAAAGTTGAGATGTTGCAATATTAACGTGTACACCATAACTAAACTAGTATAAGATTATACATATCAAACATAGGAAATATAATGAACGATACCATCACATTTTTTGAGAACACGACTGATCAAGTAGCAATTGCAAACTTTGGTCGGAAAATGGTAACTTTTTCAGAAAGCGGAAAAGATATGACTATTCCGCTTAAAATTCTTAACGAAATTACTCGTGTTGGAGATTTAATGGCTGAAACAGGATCTATGCATCGACTAACGAGTGTAGATATGATGGTCGTGAAATATGCAAAAAAGGTTCTATCATGAAAAATATTCTAATTCTAACGACTGCGCTAGTCGCGTCCACATCAGCTATGGCAGAAACACCTACTAAAGTAAAGGTGTACGACCACACTAAGACCATAGTTCGTGAAGTACCAGTAAAGCAGCAGCGTTGCTCCGAAGTTAAGGTTCCAATCTATGAATCTGTAACTACAACAGGAGACGCAGGTGGCGGAGCTTTACTAGGTATGATCCTTGGCGGTATTCTCGGAAAGGGAGTAACTGGCGATGATGGTGGAGCTGTGGCTGGCGCAGTCATTGGAGGAGTAATCGGTGCTGATAAGAACCAAAATCGTACAGAAAATCGCGAAGTTGGCTATCGGTATGAAGAAGAATGTTCAACTTACACAGCTATAGGCCGTGAAGAGATAGAAGTATATTCTCATTCAACGATTCGTTTCCACGTAGGCGGTCAACGTTATGTGTTAGATTTTAAAAAATGATATATGATATAATCATTCCTAACATTATATTCTGGAGCATATGGTGCTCAGTCGGATATATACCTTATGTACTAATGCAGAAAGCGATTGATAACTCATAATGCCATATATATTAATTAAAGACGATAAGGTCATGCAACATATTGTTATGCAAGGAAACCTTAAAAAGAATTGGAAACGCGATCAAGAAGTTGTAGATATTGTGTTTGATACACTTGAGTCTGCAAATGAAAACGCGACAGCACTTAACGCTACAGTTAAAAAAGTAGCTTAACTAATTGGTTCCTTAGCTCAGCTGGATTAGAGCAAGTCACTTCTAATGACTAGGTCGTAGGTTCGAGTCCTACAGGAATCACCAAGTTGCCTGCGCAGGTTTGCTTTACGGTACAGACACCAAGGCGTCATGTCACTTCCGTAAACAACGTTCGATTCGTTGGTCAGGTACTATAATAGAAAGATGAAGAATATGGAACGTGTCTACGCAGCATCAGCCTTAATATTAGCAGCAGTTATATTGTCAGAATATACTGTAGCTTCAGTTATAATGTTGTTAATTGTATCTACTCCTGCCTTTGTCTTTGGTTCTTACTTAGTGAAAGCAACTTATACGCGCAGAAATCTTTTGGGTTCTTCAGCGTATATAGTTCCATTCGTATTTGGCTTAGGTCTTATACTAGTGAGCATTAAGCTTCTAACCGTAATCTATACGATAATCTAATAAGTGCCCGCGTGGTGGAATGGTATACACAACAGACTTAAAATCTGTCGCCCTTAGGGCTTACCGGTTCGAGTCCGGTCGCGGGTACCAAGAATAAAATTCCTCTAGCTCAATTGGTTAGAGCAGAACGCTCATAACGTTTTGGTTATAGGTTCGAGTCCTATGGGGAGTACCAATATTCCGGCGTAGCTCAGTGGTAGAGCAGTTGACTGTTAATCAATTTGTCGTAGGTTCGACCCCTACCGCCGGAGCCAACTCTAACCAAAAGGATACTGCATGTCATCTTTCACCAATTCACTAGCAAGCAATTCAGATAGAACACTAAGAGAACTTACAAAAATTTTATCTAAAAACAACATCGAATATTTCATTAAAGAAAAAAATGGTTGTGTTGTTAAAATGCATTTCATAGTTAGAGATGAGCATAATGAAAGTATTAGTTAGTGGAGCAGCAGGTTATATAGGAAGTCATGTATGCAAACTTCTAAAAGAACATGGACATGAAGTTCACGGATTTGATAACTACTTTCACGGTGAATATAACGATGTAAGCTTTATCGATAAGTTTTATGAACAAGATCTTACTGATAAGTATCTATACGGATGGGGCGATGCTGTAGTTCACCTCGCAGGTAGAAGCGTCGTACCACAAAGTCTTAAAGAACCTTCTGAATATTATAGAATTAATACTATGGGAACTAAAAACGTCGTTGAAAAACTTCGTACTGATAATTTTATTTTTGCGAGTACAAGTTCTGCGTTTGAAATGCGATCTCCTTATGCACGAAGCAAAGTAGCTGCTGAGGACATCATTAAGGAAAAATCTAATGGGTACACTATTTTTCGTTTTTTTAACGTCTCTGGTACTGATGGGATACATCGCCAGCTCGGTACTCCCTCTCATCTTATTCGTGTGGCTGCTATGGCTGCTTCTGGGATTATTCCCGACATTAAAATCTTTGGTACAGATTATAGTACTAGGGACGGTACTTGCATTCGGGATTATATACACGTGTGTGATCTTAGTTCTGCTATAGTACGAGCAGTAGAAAAAGGACCAGCAAATACCGATCACGAATGCTTGGGAAGTAATATTGGTTATAGCGTGAGGGAAGTTTTAGACGCAATGGAAGAAGTAACAGGTAAGAAGATTACACGAATTGAAACAGAACGAAGAGAAGGAGATGCTGTGTCTTGTATAGTCGAGAAGCTTTCTAGTTATTGTACATTAAATAAGTCGCTTCACGACATGTGTCTAGACCAGTATAAGATGGAACAGATGAGTGTCTGATGTCTTATTATTAAACGCAAATACATTACCAGTTAATTATCTTCCTCTTTCAACAATTGCTTGGAAAGAAGCCATCTTGTATATGTACCACGATAAATGTACAGTGCTTGAATGGTACGATGATTGGGTTGTTCGTTCTCCTTCTTGGGAAACTAAAGTACCTGCTGTAATCGTGTTGAAGCAATATGTCCGTCAAAAGACTCAGGTAAGATTTTCTAAACACAACGTGCATCTTCGAGATATGTACACTTGTTTGTATTGTGATAAGAGAGTAAACAGACAATTCTTAACATTAGATCACGTAAAGCCTTTAGCTTTAGGTGGTAAAACAAACTTTGAGAACATAGCTACTGCTTGTGCTGCTTGCAATAATTTTAAAGATAATAAAACTATTATGAAACCAAAGTATGCTCCTTATAAACCAGGATATTGGGAATTGGTTCGTAAGAGAAAACAATTATCATTTGAATTAAAGCACGAAGCTTGGGAAAAATATTTAAAATAAACGCATTTAACTGTTTACACACCTATAGAATCAGTGTAGGTTGTATGTAGGTGAAACGATACTACCTAGGCAATTACGCCAAAACGATCGAAAAAAACCTAACAACGTCTGTACGCAGCCTGTTAGGTGGGTATGAGAAGCTGGTACCGAATGAAACCCAGACGTGTTCTACAGACGTGATTGTAGATACGGGGAGAGTCACTGCAGAAAGGCTCTCCCCCGACAATTAGTCTTTTTAATTATGGGCGGATGAAAGAATTCATAGGTTACGTTATTGCATTAACAGGCCTAACCGATGCAACGGTTTCCAAGGTGCAATTCCTCGGTCGCTTATAATTAAGAAGATTAAGAGTATTTTTTAGCAGGGTGCAAATTTTAAATTTGCTGTTTTGATTTGGGAGCGTCTGTGTTACGTAATTCCTAGGCCTAACGATAAAGAATGTGTTCCGACAGTAGGACATAACCCTGTTAAAAAGTACTTTTAAGGGGTAAAGTGTTACGGTAGCACGTGGGATTCCAAATCCTTAAGCGAGGGTTCGACTCCTTCTACCCTTGCCAAATTAAACTGCGAAACTCTCTCCGCAACCACACGAAGCTGTTGCATTTGGATTGACTACTTTGAGGTAACTTCCTCCCAGTTCTTCAACGTAGTCAATCGTACAGCCAAAAATAAACATTTCGGCCATAGGATCAAGCCACAGATTTTCAACTGTAGGTTCCTTGTCGGTAACTCCCCACTCATATTGAAAACCAGAACAACCACCGCCTTTTACGTTAAGTGATACGTTTGGTTTTCCTGCTTTTGCTAAGTATTGTTTTGCATTTTCCGTGACTTGAATGTTCATTTATTCAGACTTCCATATAGTCCATGCACCCCAAGCAATTGCAAGTCCAGCTGCAATCTTAGCTAATGGAGCCATAAACAACACTAGTAAACCGAGTGCTACTAATGCACCGCCGTCCCATGTTGATCTTTCCTTTAATCTATTTTTAATCCAATTCATTTCTTTTTTCCTCCTAGAGTTTTGACGCCTGCTTTTGCCTCTACAGCACTTAACCTGCGTTCTAAATCGTCCATTTTCTTTGTTATTTTAGGATACTTTTTGCGCCATGCATCTTCTGGTTGTTGTAACCATGTAAGACCCCAACGCTCAACCAAATAATCAATGCAAAGATCGATTTTTGCGTATCCCCATAAACCAATACGGGTGGTACTTAAATACGCTAAACAAATAGCACCTAAGATACTTCCACCAATACTAGTATAAATCCAAAGGCGATTAGTCGCCATGTCTGTTATAATATCGAGCATCACTCATTCTCCTTTGTATATCTACAATAATGTGTCATGCTGTGATCGTATGCTCCGTCAAAAGGCATTCCTTTTTTCAGGGCTCTCCAACGGCCACGCCACTTATCCTTAATTCTTTGCCACTTTGTGCAGGCTCTAATGTTTCCGTAGTAATTGATATACCTTGGAGCTGAGTGGTGTTTGTACCCCAACAGAGCGAAAGGTACACAAGTAACCATATCGTTATTATTAACATGCCTAAAGTGAGTCGTTTGTATAGAATTTGCAAATTTCTTAGTCCCCGTTCTTGGTGAACCATACGTATAAAGCGCTGTAACTTGGTCTTGCATTCTACTCGTAGTAATAGTAGCCATAGCCGCACCTAATGAATGTCCACAGATGAAAAATTGTTTACTGTCATATTTCATTTTAGAAAGCGCAGCGTTGATTTGATCCCAAACTTTATTCACTTCTTCTTGAAACCCATTATGTACGAATCCCTGACCGTTTTGGGCACGGTCTGGTAACGCGTTTAAATCTGCTTTAATATCAGAAAACTCACCTGGTTCTGTTCCTCTGAAGCACAACACAATTTCTTTTGTATTGGATACGATATGTACCTGTGCACCATCGTTTTCGATAAATTTGTGTGTTGAATATCCAAGTTTTTTATAAGCTGCTTTTGCTTCCTTGGCATCCATATATGCAATTGATGCGGCTTTAGCCATTTTTGCGCAATTTTCAATCATTTTTTCTGTCCTTTAGTATATCTTTCATTACGTTCGAAGCTGTGTGCACAAATAAACGCGGTGCAATACCATGTATCAATAACGCAGGAACAACTAACTGTAGCATGATCGCTGCCTTAAAAGCACCCTTCATGTGCCCAAGTCCGGTTTCACCTACTTCTTCTAAATGTATTTTACATTGTTTACTAAACATTACTTCAATCCTTTTAATCTTTGTTTACTTCTAATTGTCCTCGCCTCTTCGGCCTGTAATCTGGATTCGGTGTTAGCCCGTCGTAAGTCACTACTGGATTTCCGTAAGGTTTCCTCATCTTTACTAGTCTATCTAGCGGTAATCTATGAATCAACAAGTTTTCGAACCTTGTCTGTTCTTCGCCTAAGCTCTTTTGTTTTTGCTTGAAAATGTCGTTCAATCGTCTGCTCCCTAAAGCGTTCTTCGATTTCTTGTTCAATATATTCTTTGCATAACCAGTCAAATAAAAATCTTTTTATCATTTCGAAGTAGCCACAAATACACCATCCCAGTCGGTAGGTAGAGTTTGTGACTTCATAAATTTACATCTTTCAATCCACATTTTATAATATCCATCCATTCTGTTATCAAAATGGCCGTGTAATAACTCGCATAATTCTATTGCTTTATCAAATCTTTGGTCTCTGTAAGCTTCATACATTTCTTCGTGTTTTTCTTTAGGCTTTTTCCAAACAGGTTTTACATTGTCAAGCGCTGTGTAAATACTCAAACCGACACTCTTGCCTTTGACTTGCAAATCATCTATTTTCAAATAAAAGAAATCATCTTTCGTCGCGTTATATGTAGCTTCGCCTATTAATAGGACTTGCCCGTATTCTTTACATTTTGATTCTACTCTTGCTGCAGTAGATACTGCATCTCCAAGGACATCGTACGAGTGTCTTTTTGTTGATCCCATCTCACCCAAATACCCCAAGCCAGTATTGATACCTGCACCCATACCAACAGCAGGACGCCCATCAGGGATAATGGTATCTTCATTAAATTTCTCAACTGCTCTTAGCATTTTAAATGCTGTTTCTACTGCCGTCTTCGGATGGTTATCATCATCGATAGGTGCATTATGTATATGCATTGAAGCGTCACCAATGTATTTAATAATCATACCGTCTGCATCTAAAACTGGCTCAGTAATCGCATCCATATAACCATTCATAATTTTAGTTAAACCCTTTACGTCATCTCCAAACGACTCTCCTAAAGGTGTGAAACCTCTTAAATCTGAGAACACGATAGATACTTCTTTTTTAGTACCTTCTTTAATTAATGATGGATTTTCTTGTAGTAACTTAACTACAGTTGGCGAAGCATAACCTGCAAACTGTTTCTTTATTGCTTGCTTCTGCAGAAACTCGTCTACGAATTTAATAGCATATTGTACACTTCCTACTACGAACAACATAACAGCAATTGTAGCACCATCAACCAAAAGGTTTGATGTATTAAATAAGTAAATTGATCCACCGACAAACGTACCTATTGTTAGCACGAATGCTCCTAAACCTATGAATGTCCAGTAAGATAATCCAATAATAACTAATCCTGCAATAACTAATGCTGCTAATTCACCCCAAGCTTTTGCGTCGGCGTGACGCGTGATATTCGATTCGTTAAACACTGTTCCAAGCATTGCTGCTTGCATTTGATGCGGGAACACTGATCCCATTGCAGTAGCGATAGGCTGTGTAATACCAGCAGCAGTTGGGCCAACAAAAACTATCGATCCATCAAAGTCATCAGGCAAATCAGTAATGCTGTGTTCCTTATAACCTTGAGACCAATCTAACCAAACTTCACCAGCTTCGTTAGTAGGTATGATGCCAAACTGAGGTATTCTTAATTTATCTACGCCAAGAGGTGAGAGTTTTATTTGAAAACTAGGATCTCCAGATAGTACGCGAAGTACTTCCATCGTAACGTTTGGATATAGAGTACCACCACTTTCAAAAACTAACGGAGCACGTCTTGTAACACCATCTAATTCTGGGAAAGTGTTGATGATTCCTGACCCCATTGCATTATTCTCAAGGCTTGGTACGTTAGCGATGATGCCAGGTACACTTGGAATGAGAGACATATAATCGCTATTAATAATAGAGGCTCCCGGATTAATTGGTTCATTTTTATTCTCCTCAGAGCCTAACATTGTTAAAATTACAGGTACTTCTTGCATAGTTAATGCAAGGTCTTTATCTTGTCCAGATCTATCTTCTTCGCTCATCAACACGTTAAATACTACAAGGCCTGCGCCTCTTTCGTATAGATCCATGATAAAATCTGAATATGTTGCGCGAGGAAATGGCCATTGACCATATGTGTCAAGTGCACTTTCATCTATGTTTACGGTATAAATGTTGTTTTCAACACGTTCTTGATTTACAATCAATTGATCGAAATATCTTAATCTTAAACTTTCTATTAAAGCTGGATTACTTACGTGCAACCACGCGAATAGAAGCAATAGTGTTATGCTCCATATTGGAGAGAATAATAACTTTTTCATTTTTCTTTATCCTCTTTACAATCGCATCTATAACAAACATCGTTAATGCAATTTTGACAGGACGAAGCATAACAGTGGCAGATATGACCACACTTCTGACAAGTTCTTTTAGGTCCTTGCATATGCTTCTCCTTTACTTATTTATATTTTTTTAACGGTATTTGATAACCAATAACGAGACCGTATTCTTTTCTTTCTTTTCCAATAAGAGCATAAAAGTCGTTTGATACTAGTCTTATCATAGGTACGATTGGCAGATCATAACCCGAAACAATTGCTGTTTCAAGTTCTAAGCCTTTAAATATCTCAGTTGATCTTCCAAAATAAAGGCTTACATTCTCTTCAGAATTATAATATCCACCCATTATTACTTTTTCGTCCCTTATATCAAAATAGGGATGGACGTTGTTGTATTCTCCATCAAATCCTACGTGTGCTGATATTGCTAAGCCTAGTATAAACTCCATTTAATTCTCCTGTGTCACACTTACAACGCATCCATTTGGATTATTACAAGTGCCGGTTAGTGTAAAAGTTTTTGCAGAAGTGTCAGTTTGTTGTGTAACTTCTACGTTATATGCAGGTCCATACGCGTTTGTTACATCGATAGTCGCTGATGCAGCATATACTCCACGTTGGTCAACAGTGATCACGTTATAATCACCGCTAATATCAATATCGATAGTTTTACCGTTCGTGTTTCCATGCTGATATGTATCTACATCATTCCAATCGCCAGTAGTGTCTACATCGACAAGGTGAGATTCATTCCCTCTTTGAACAATCCCAACGTGGTTATAATCACCAATAGTATTAGCGTATAAATCGTGTCTACCATATGCTTGATTGACTGAACCTTCATCTGTCTGACTTGTAACTGTATCATTATAATTACCAGTGATATGAACTGTTGCAGTGTGGTCTCCGCCCTCAACGTTATCAGTAGTACCATTTTTGTATTTACCTTGCCATACTACTAAGTCATTTTCATCACCTGTAATAGTAGCAGTAATCAATCCACTATCACCGCCTCCACCTTGATAAAGATCAACGTTGTTGTTATCGCCATCCATTGATCCTTCGATACCGTGGTATTGTCCTATTTGAACCATATCTATAGTGTTGCCATCACCTTCTAAACCTGTCGTTGAACCGTTAATACCACCTATCCAGTTTTGGCTTCCGTCTTGTGTAATACTTAATGTAAAGTCGTCTCCGTACTGATACATATAAATGTCGTTCGATTGACTAATTGATTTGGAGGATGTCGATAGTATTAGTACCGACGCCAAGACGATAGTCGTAAATGACTTCATCTTGTTGTTGAATATTAATAGTGTATCCATAAGCCTGTCCTACTCTAAGTCTAATATAATGATAAACACCCTGATCATCTCGTGCTAACACCATATCTGTACCGTCTTTTCTTAAATCTATTCTAGTCGTATCATCGTAACCTTCTTTTGAGTCAGCAAAGAATTCTCTGTTTTCTTCGTCGAGTACCGACATTAATCTGCGCATTAACGCTTCGTTTAGTTGTTGGATCATATCATATAACAATTCACCTAAATAATAGTCAGCGCCTTTGCTCAATTCTGTTACCCATATATCTTTAATATCTTCAACTAAAGCGTCTTTATCTAAAGCATCATAATCTAAAAAATCTACGTCTAATAAACCAGTACTTGCTTCAATCGGTAAACCTTCTTCTTCTAAAAATAACGGTCTTTTCTTTCTTAGTATTAAAAGGTTTGTTATGTCACTTTCTGATAGGTTCAATATGCTAGGAGGTGTTGGCTTAGTCCATCTACTTTTAACTATCGTTGCTTGAAACGCTTTGTTCATAATAACAAAACCGGTATCAGATTCTACTGATATTTCACCAGTAATACAATTAGTTTTACCTAACTGATCGATAGAGCAAGAAGGTAATAGAGTTACCATTGTTCCACCAATTTCATCTACTACCATTACAAAGTCTGTCCCTCTAACTCCGATCGTGGCTGAAGGGGTTTTGATACTAACGTTTCTTCTGCTGTTTTTTGCGATTGCACCTGATGCATAACGAACAGTTCCCAGTGTCGCGCGTAATCCGAGCTTACCAGTCCCGGCATCTGGGTCATAGACAAAATCATCTATGACCAACCTTGCGTGTTCTGTGATGTCGACGCGTGTATCATCAAGAAAATCGATGCGCATTCTGCCTCGAGCTGTGACTGCGGTATCCATTGGTTGGACACCGATACCATCCCCGCCTTCGATAACGTCATTACCGCGTTCAAGAACTCCTGAACCTGAGAACTGACCAATTTCACCTGCATTGCCAAAGCATAAGCTGGGTGTGATGATCAAGGCAATTAAGCCAATAATATTCCGCATCTTTAATCGCTCTGCGTAATATCGACATCATGCGTATCTCCACTAAATGTTGCGTTAACCATATTGTCGTAAACGCCAGATTGAGTTACATTGTAAGTACTACCACCACCAGTAATATTTAGTATGATAGTATGACCATTCACATCACCGTTTCCGTCAAGATCAAGAGTAATAAAATTACCTTCATCAGTATTAACTGAAGTGGATGCTAAACTAGCCGAGTTGTTTGAATTAACAGTTACGTTTGCGTTTGTGCCATCGATATTAGCAACAGTTGTTGACTTATCACCTATGATAGTAAAGTTTGCGATTAAATTATCAGAATCAGAATTTTCACCAATATAGATTTGAAAATCGTTGCTGTCACCAGTTGTTGTGATATTAGCAGTAACAGTTTCACAATTTAATCCAGAAGTATCATCACACGTCATATCAACTGTGTTATAATCTCCAGTGAATACCCACGTACCCGTGTAGTTGTTACCTTCTATGATAGCATCAATAGTGTTTAGCGTACCGATTTGAGTAATGCTAAACGTCATTGAGTCTCCAGTTAGCTGAGCATCAGCTGTACTATCACCGAATTCGTTGTCTTGGCCGTCTTGTGTGATGTCAAGATCTAAATTGTCACCACTCTGAGTTATGTATATATCGTTAGCGAAACTCTCTGTTCCTATCATTAGTGCTAACATCATTACAAAGAGATGCGTATATCTCATTTCTGTTGTCCTTGCTTTTTATAGTTCCATAAATTCTTTTCAATTCCTTCTTTAACTAATTCTATAATGCCTTGTTCAATTGCTGCTCTTACAGCGTAATTGACTGGTTCATTGACGGAATATCCATTCTCTATTTCTATGTTCTCGCGACCCATGTCTATAAATTTAAAGACATCTGCTGAAGAACGATAACTTGCTATAGATTTCTCTGTCGCAATACTCATTAAAATTTTACCAGTGTTTACACTCACCAATCTCATAACTATAGTTACCGTATCAACTCTATATTCTGTAGAAGCTCCAACACCAAGGAACCTCGCACCAGCACCACCAGCTGCTGTGTCAGAATCATAACCAATTACACCGCCTTCAAGTAACAGCCCTGCAAATAACATGGGTTGAAGTGATGTAGGTCCTTCTTCGCCGTTCTTTTCATAGATTTCTCTAGTTTGACGAATAAGTTGTCGTTCTTTTATAAGGTTTTCTAAACCAACTCGTTCAACTACTTCGAACCAAGTTGATTGCCCAACATCTTGTAATGCCTTTATAACCCAAACTTCTGCACCTTGTGTAACAGCACTTGACAAAGAAGATGAAGCGCTAGTTTTACGTTGGCCCGTTTTATCATTAAAATTGTATAATGCAATAGTAATTTTTGGTCCATCTAAATGAGGGACTGCAGATAATCTATCATCAACTAAGCTTTCAGACAACATTGGTGTTTCGTCTAATTTTTTAAGAACGGCAATACTTTCAGGCATTGCGCATGCGCTTAATAATAATATTAATGATATTGCTATGAGCCTCATTAGAAGCTAAACTCCCCTGCACCCGGAATAGTAATTTCAGTTACAGATCCGTCTTCTTCTTCAATAGTTAACGTAATTGAACCAGTCGTATCATCTCTGTACCATCCGATTGTACTACCTTCAATGTCTGTTTCACCAGTATTAGAACAGTTATCTCCACAATCAGCAAACATGGAATCAACCATTTGCTTTGATAACGTTGCGTATATTCTAGATTCAATATTTCTTAGGAATTTGGATAGTGTTGTATTCTCAGCTTCGCGCTCAAGTTCGTCTGTTAAACGTTCTTGTTCGTCTTTCCAATCTTGTTTTCGATTATGAGATAGTTGTTCAACAGACAATACGTGAGTTGAATAACCGTTACCGTAGTGAAATGCAGGAGATTTAAAACCCCAAACTAAATCACTTGCCGTTGCGCTTGTCGCTATCAACAGCGCTATTGTCGCCACTAAGATTTTCATTATCTTCTCCTGTCGAATTAAATGCTTTACTTCCCGATTGATATTCTGCTACTAGTCTGTGAAGCTCGTCCTGTCTTCTAGGATTAAGCTTTGATCTATATTCTAAAACCATACTCAGTTTGCTGTTCAACCTTATCAAATCATTATCAAGCATTCTTACGCGATCTACAAGTTTAATCAATGTAAACATCGTTTCGCCAAGAACCGGGTCAATTACTTCAGTAACCCATTTCCAAATAAAGAATATGAAATAGCCCATGCCTAAAGCTGCTATTATAGGAAATCCGTATTCACTTATAGCACTAGCTAAATCAAAATCCATATTAGTCCTCTTTACCCCTTACCGCTCCGTTCGCGTCTGAGATCTTAATTAACCATCCATCTTCGTTTACACGAAAAAGATCTCCAGGTCTATAAAGTACACTCTCTTTTGCGTGTGTACCGTCTTCATTCTTTGGCATTCCCATTACTTCTCCAGGCCAATCGCCAGATACAGTAAAGTTTTCGCCTGCTTGGTTGATCGTATAGTCCATCCACATCATTGCGTTTCCAACTCTGAAAGAGCTTTCGTTTCCATTTCTTTAGACGGATTGCCTATATGTTCAAAGTATCCGTTAGGACCAACTCTGAATTCATCACCAATCTCTAGTTTCACATCATCAATAACAAAGAACTTATCTTCTGGATCAGTGTTATTCAAAATACGAAATCCGTTTACGAACTTAACAAGTATTAAATCTTTCCACATTTAGTCTCTCCTTGCATCTTCCTTACCTTCGTTAGCTGCAATTCGATCGATGTTTGGTTTCACGTTTAGAGCATAACTAAGTAGGGCATCAATTTTTACTAGGTCATTATTCATAGTCTGAACTCTATTATCAAGACTAGTCATAATATTCTTTAAGGTATTTACTGTATCAGTAACGCTTGCCAGGATAAATTTAAGAGTGATAAATACAAATACACCAGCCGCAAGCGCACCTGCGATCGGGAAACCTACATCACCAACTAATGATAAAAAATCCATAGAAAACTCCTCACGACTATTTATAATAAATAGATCTAAACAAGCAAAAAGGACACAAAATGTACGAGTACAGAGCAAAAATCAACAGAGTAGTTGATGGAGATACAGTAGATTGCGACATCGAATTAGGTTTTGGCGTAGTATTAGCTGACGAAAGAGTAAGAGTTATGGGTATCGATACACCTGAATCGCGTACAAGCGACAGAGTAGAGAAGTTATTTGGTAAAGCAGCTAAGTATAAACTACAAGAATTGCTTGGTGAAACGTGCATTCTTAAAACACAAATCGCAAAGAACGGCGAAGATATGAAGGGTAAGTTTGGTCGTATCCTTGGTGACTTTATCGCAGAAGATGGCCGTCTTATAACTGATATTATGGCTGAAACAGGCCACTGCGTTCCATATTTTGGCGGATCTAAAGAAGATACACAGGCAGCACACGAAGTAAATCGTGTAAGACTTTTAGCTGAAGGTGTTGTTGATCAAGTAGAATACGACAAAATGGTTATTGCAGAAGCAAACGAGAAGAAATAATATGGAAAATTTTACACTCTCACAATTAAACGAAATGGTTAGTTTAAATGCTGGAAACGAAACTGTATTTACTTCAAGACAGTTTAAACAAATAAACGCATCTAACGAAGCTTCGTATTTTATCGAGGCGTTAGATCAAGACTTAATTGGTTTAGTATATGTAACAGATCGTGGTGAAGACGCAAGTACTCGTTATCGCTTGTCTACTGATTCTCTTATGAGTGTTGAAGCATACGATAATGTTGCTTCTGATGCTCAAGCTCAGCCTAGAGCTGACGAAACTGGCGTAAATACAGCAGCTATATAAACAATAAAGCGCTTAATTTGAAATTAAATCAAATTAGGCGTTTACATCCCTCTGATGATTCTGTATAAAGGTTATAGAAACAAACACAGAGAGATAAAACAATGAAATACGCAATTCACCAGATCAGCCTTACAGATGCACAAATCGCAGCAGTGAACAACGAAGTAAATGTTCCAGCTTATAAATCTAAAATGGCGTTGATGATGGATTTCAACGGTGACAACATCCAAGCAAACGCAGCAGACGCTTTCTTTGCAGGTCACTACTCTCACGTAGCTAATATTACTGCTAACGACCTTGAGCATGTTTTTGAAATCTCAAACATCGGTCCAGAGCAGAACATCGAGCGTCTTGCTCGCAAATCTTCACTTTCAATGGGCGATATCGTAATCGACGAGAACAACATCGTTTGGGTTGTAGCTTCATTCGGCTTCGAAGAAGTTACTGAATTGCAGGTTGTAGCGGCTTAATTAGCCGTTTACTTCCCTTCTAAAACCGTTATACTGATTCTTAAGATAAACAAAGGAAATGAAAATGACTTTTACTTATTCAGATGATTTAATTTCAGACTTCCACAAGGAAGTATACGGTTACCGTCCACGTGAAACTTTTTGGAACGAGTGGGAAAAGTGTACTCCTTCTGAAAAGCAAAAAACTTGGGACGAGTATGCTCGCGTTAGTGAACTTCAAGTGATTGAAGCTAAAGCGCAAGAAGCTTCTGACGTTCAAGTTTTCGAAGATCGTATTAACGATGTTATTGAAATCGGAGCAGGTGATCGTAAAACAGCACTTCGTTGGATTACTGATCAAGAAACGTTTTATCACGGACAAGATGTTGAGCATTTTGTTTGGGAAAAAGGAATTCTGTTTACTGACTACGGTAAATCTCTTTTAAAAGAGTTATATACTTTAGTTAAGTATAAAGAATACGCTTAGTGTAGCGTGGAGAGGTGTAACACACAGCCAAAGCACTATTAGAAGACCGAGTAATAGGGAGATCATTCATTTGGTCTCCCTATTTTTATGTTTATTTCTTATTCTTTATTGCATCAGCGCCAAAGAATGCTGCAACTAAAGCTGAGATAGCGATAAAGTATGTTGGCGCAATATCACCTACAATACCTGCAGCTTCGTCTAAACCAAGGAATGATGTTAGAACGATTGCAAACGGATATAGTAACATTCCGAACAAAGCAAACCAAGTCATTTTGCGCATAGCATCGCGTTGCGCGTCTTGATCTTCCATTTCTTTACGTTTAAATTCTAGATGCATTTCCATTTCTGCTTTAGAAATATGTCCGTCTCCGTTGACGTCCATGCCTTCTGCGGCATCAGCATCGATAGTTTTACTAGCCATTGTGGTCTCCACTATAATAATTTAGATATACATAACAAAGACTTCAATAGGTTTATTTATTATAAATATAACAAGGCCTAGTCAAATTAGCAAAGGAGATGAACATGGCAATTAAAGTAAGCACCACAACGGTGATCACCAACGCATTAGAATTGCAAAACATTGCAACACTTGATGGAACAACTGGTGTAACAATCCAAGATATGATAAAAGCTGTTAATCACGTGCTGATCATACGAGATTCAGCGGGAAACGAAACTTTTAGAATTTTCGGCTTGCCAGCGTAATGGCAGGTATAACTATAATCAGCGCTGTCGCTGGGGGTTACGGTATAGAAGAACCGCCAACACCGGGCGAAGACGTTAATCCTATATTCCAAAGAATTGCTTATCTGTATTCTCTTAATACCACTGTAAACTGTAACGTTGTTGCTACAGGTGGTAATTTAGATGCTATTACAGATAATCGCATGATAGCTGGTGCCATGGAACAACGTACAGCCGCAGATGGCGGCTTTGCATCTGCGGCAAACACACCTAACATATCATCAATTTTAGGTGGTACATATGACAGAATTAATACAATAGTAAGTTCTTCACCACCAGCATTACCTGCTGATACTGATTTGCATAGATACCCAATATTGTTACAGGATACAGCAGGCGAAATTCAATCTATGAATTTGCAAGACTGTATAGATTATTTTATTCTACCGACAATCGCAAACATTACGAGTGGAACCGTATCAGCTGCTGCTGGTGGAGCTTATCATATATCCGCATCAAACAGTGTCTCTGGCTCTACTTTACAATCAGCAACTCCTGTATTTACTGACACAAGAGCAAATGCCGCCCTCTATACTTCTGGTGGTATCGGTGAAACTTTAGACCAACCTACAACTGTGAATAACTATTACTTACATAAAATTACGCCAGCAGCTAACACTCCTAACTTTATGCCGCTATATTGGGATTATACAAATAGCAACATAGAGGAAATGTCATTATCTTTGTTTGACGATGTATTCGGACCAATGATACAAAACCTGGTAGTTAATGGAAGCGGAGAAGTTGGAGTTGATACAAAGATACGATATAATGTAAATGGCGCTGGTACTACAATGGGTACCGTGATGGCTGACACAAGATTGTCTGGTTCATCAGATTCTGGTTATACTCAAAGATTCGTAAGTACATCTGATTATCGAACACAGGAGTTTCCAAACGGTACTCCAACAACAAACCAAGCCC
>TARA_R110000744_G_scaffold203536_3_pt1 | contig 33856 bp, 28 predicted proteins | sample TARA_R110000744 | Tara Oceans TARA_R110000744 (sample SAMEA4398083) | marine metagenome | biome: Polar Biome; feature: [DCM] deep chlorophyll maximum layer (ENVO:01000326); material: water (ENVO:00002006), including particulate matter (ENVO:01000060) such as... | depth 36 m | reverse complement strand
TTTATGGTTTTATATTGAAGGGATCACCGCTGAAAAACCTTGGAAGCTAAACAAAAAGCAAGCCCTCCATTTTGTTTTGTTCTGGCCTGCTCTTATTGTTGGTGTAATGATCATGTTTTTACCAAAAGACATGTATACAGATATATTTATTAACGATATTGATGTGGTTGCTCCTTTAGCTATCGTCACCGCTATAGGCTTATTGGTTTTGATGATGCTCTGGCTTGGTCAATGTGTATATATCGCTTTTCGTATTATTTACCGTTTGGTTGATTATCGAAAACAGTTGAAAAATGTGTTCTCTAATCATGACGATAAATCACTTAACTGGATGAACTGGCTACTATTCATTGCTATTAGTACTTGGTTGTTTTCTTTGGTTACGGTGTTTTCTTCAAACCTATTTGATAATTTCTTATTTAATATAAGAACTGAGAGTTTACTGTCACTGCTGTTGGTATGGAGCTTGGCTCACTTTGGCTTGCAGCAAAAACCGGGATTTACTGGCTATAGTGAAAGTGAAAGCGTCGATATTGCTGTTCGAAATAATGACGACAATGTTGAAATAAGTTCTCCAATGAAGTATCAACGTTCAGCGCTAGATAATGAGCAATCCAATCGTATTGCAGATAAAATTAATAACATTATGAGCAAAGAGACGTTATATTTAGATTCAAATCTGTCACTGCAAAAACTCGCTAACCATTTAGCTATCTCTCCTAATTATATCTCACAAACACTGAATGAAACGCTATGCACAAACTTTTTTGATTTCATCAATAAGTGGCGCATTGAAGCAGCGAAGCCGAAAATATTAGCTAATCAAGATTCAGTACTTACCATCGCACTTGAGGTTGGATTTAACGCGAGATCTTCTTTTTATAAAGCCTTTAAACAAGAAACAGGACAAACCCCAAGTGAGTTTCGTAAGCAAATAGTTCACATTGAAAATCACTAATTAGGCGCACTCGTTAACCTATAGAGCATAACGAGTAATTCTGATAAGAGTAACTGAATATTCCGGCAATGGAAAAGCTGTTTTATTGAAGAGTGGCTGATATATAAGTGATGTAAGTCAATTAGATAAGGGTAAACTGGCATCAATTTCAATATAAAACGCACCTAGATTTTATTATTTTGTTGGAATTCCAACGGTTATTTTAAGTGCTTGAAAGTTACTGGTATATAGTGGGGTGTCAGTAATGCTTTTTATGGAACTATTTTAATAAAAACAAGTAGATAAGGTCTGCATGGGTGGTATGATGTAGTTTTTATTGATTAAATTTCCTGCTACTTCGTTGCTTCATTACTCGTTTAAGAAACACTAAATTTCGTAAATAAAGCGCCTTGAATTAAGCAATTTACTCAGCGCATAAATAGCATTAGCTACTTAACGCTTCAGAATATTAAAAAACCTGCTTAGGCAGGTTTTTTTACAATTATATTTCCATAAACCTAATGATCTTCATGTTTTAGATAATAAGTATTGCTCGATGCTAATTCTAAATGTTAGTAGTATTTTAATCTTTACTTTGAGTGAAGGTCTGCAGCCCTTGCTGATATTAATTTGTAATATAAATTAAAATTTTTATCGTAAAAAATCGGCGATTGGTAAAGAAAAAATACTTTAACGCTATAGGTAAAGCCACGGTAACCTTTTATACTATTTTTTAAATTTTGGTTAGGTACCTATTGTGCGCATCAAAGAGTTAAATGCTGATTATGGATGTTACTTTAGATAAAGAATTCGAGAAAAAAATTTCCGAAAAAATCTCTGATGGTTTATATACTTCAGCAAGTGAAGTGAACGGTTATGAGCTAAGGCTGTTAATTGAAAAGGATAACATTAAAAATAAAGAGCTTGAAATATTAAGAAAAGAAGTCGCTTAAGGCTTTAAATAGTTATCTACTGGTGAATCATCAAAGTATGGTGTTATTGATATATTGAACGAGCCTCACTATCAATAGTTGAACAGTCTACAAGCAACAATGCCAATGCAGAGATATAGGCTATCCCCTTTAGCGAAAGAAATTTATTCAAAATAATTTCACCTACAATTGAATCTTGGGGCAATGACCCAGTAAAAGTATACGCTCAAACTATGGATATGGTATTAATAAATCATCAGAAAATTCATTAAGCTATTGAAATGTAATTAATAATGAAAATGGTGATATTATTCGATTTGAATGAATAGGCCAGCATCAACTTAGGAATACATGATAAGCTTGAAAAATTATTAATAAGGTAAACTATTACCTAATTTCCATAATCTTTTATGGCTTTAGGCCAACTCCCTTTAGTAACGTATGAGTTAGGAAGTCCCCTGCAACCTTAAAGTCACCACTATCAAGGCTGGGTTTATCCAAGGCTAATTGGATCTGTGAAGAAAAATCGGCATAGGTTTGAGTTGATGCCCAAATAACAAAAAAGAGATGATATGGGTCAATGTCATCCATTTTGCCCTGCGATATCCATTTTCTAACGAGCTTTACATCTTCCTCCAGTACGGGGATTAAATTATCTTTTAGATATTGTTTTATATGTGGTGCGCCGTTGATTAACTCATTTGCAAATACTTTTGAACCATTAGACTTAGTGCGTGAAATTTCTAATTTTCCTCTAATGTAGTTTGATAACATTGTCGCAGGGTCTTCTCCTTCCTGATTAAGCAAATTAAGACTATCCATCCACATATGTAATACTTTTTTCAAAACGGCTTGGTAAAGTATTTCTTTAGAAGAAAAGTAGTAGAGCATATTTTGCTTTGATAACTCAGACTGCTCCGCTATTGCTTCAATAGTGGCACCATTATAGCCTTTGAGAGCAAAAACATGCTCTGCAGCTTCAAGAATTCTGTGTATAAGCGCGGCTCGAATATTTGAACGACGACGATTTTTTTCTGTTGTTCTATCTTCTTGAGGCTGCTCGAACATGCTTTTCCACTTTAAAATAATTAAAATAATTAGAAGAATAGACAGTTAATATAAAAGGTACTGCCTTTAGAGACAGTATATTTTTATTGCAGCGAAGTTAAAAGCACAATTTAGCTATTGATATAACATCAATAGCTAAATTGTAGAGATAAGACACTTAAACTATGCTAAAGATCACGGATAATTTTAGAATAGTTGACTTTATCTTTTGAAGTGGTGTTTTAAGAAGGAAATGAAAACTCAGCTCCTTGACGGACACCCGCTGAAGGCCAGCGTTGGGTGATGGTTTTTCTCTTCGTGTAAAAGCGCATTGCATCTGGTCCGTAAGCGTGCAAATCACCAAATAAAGAGCGCTTCCAACCACCAAAACTGTGGTAAGAGACTGGTACAGGTAGTGGCACATTAATACCGACCATACCGACTTGAATATGATCTGAGAAGTAACGTGCAGCTTCACCATCACGAGTAAAAATACAGGTTCCATTTCCATACTCATGATCATTGATTAATTGCATAGCTTCCTGCATTGTTTTTACTCTTATTACTTGTAGCACCGGACCGAAAATTTCTTGCTGATAACTTGTCATGTCTGGCGTGACATTATCAATTAACGTACCGCCAATATAGAAACCATCAGGGTAACCTGATACTTCTACCAAACGACCATCAACAACAATTGTGGCCCCTTGTTCTTCGGCACTATTAATAAAGCCGAGTACTTTTTCTTGGTGTTGCTTGGTAATTACTGGCCCAAAATCATTACTCGCATCACAATAAGCACCAACTTTGAGAGCTTGCATCGCCACTTGCATTTTTTCAATTAGAATATCTCCAGCAGCTGCACCTACTGCAACAGCGACTGATAACGCCATACAACGTTCACCAGATGAGCCAAATGCAGCCCCAAGTAATTGATTAACTGCATTATCCATGTCGGCATCTGGCATAACTATCGCGTGATTTTTGGCACCACCCAAGGCTTGACATCGTTTACCATTTTTATTGGCTTTTACATATATGGCTTCAGCGATAGGTGTAGAGCCGACAAAGCTAACCGCTTTAACTGTAGGTGACTCTAATAGATAATCGACGGCTTCTTTATCTCCATTAACCACGTTAAGTACACCTGGTGGTAAGCCTGCCTCATGTAATAGCTGTGCAATTAAAAGCACCGAGCTTGGATTACGCTCTGAGGGCTTTAGCACAAAGGTGTTACCGCAGACAATCGCCATTGGGTACATCCATAACGGGACCATTGCAGGGAAGTTAAAAGGAGTGATACCAGCAACAACCCCTAATGGTTGAAATTCACTCCATGAGTCTATGCCAGGTCCAACATTACGTGAATGTTCGCCTTTCAATAGTTCTGGTGCGCCACAGGCATACTCGACATTTTCTATTCCGCGCTGTAGTTCACCCATAGCATCATGACAAATTTTGCCATGTTCTTGCCCAATTAGTTTACAAATATCATCGGTGCGCTCTTCTAATAATTGTTTGAACCGAAACATTACTTTAGCTCGTTTAGCCGGTGGTGTTTCACGCCATGCTGGAAAGGCTGCTTGTGCAGAAGCAATTGCTTGCTCAACAGTGTCGTGGCTAGCAAGCAGAACCTGAGTATCAACATTACCCGTTGAAGGGTTATATATTGGTTGCTGGCGTTTACTATCGGTGACCATTTTGCCGTTAATTAAATGTCCTACTATATTCATAAATTTCTCCTGTGCACCGGAGTGCTGGTGATATATTAAAACTAACTAAGCTCTAAGATTGATTCGCCTACTGCGTTGATTACATCGTCTATTTCGTGAGGCTGGCTAATGAAAGGAAGGCCAAGCTGAATGGTATCTCCCCCATAACGAACATAAAAACCTTTATCCCAGCACTTCATGGCAATTTGATAAGGACGTAAAGCAGGTTCGCCAGGCGCAGATTCAATGGTCAATGCGCCAGCAAGACCATAGTTACGTATATCATTTACATACTTAGTGCCTCGTAATGAATGTAGCTTTTGTTCAAAAATCGGACTGATTTCACGAACTCGCGTGATTAATTGGTCATTTTTTATAATATCTAATGAAGCTAAAGCCGCAGCACAAGCAACTGGGTGTCCTGAGTAAGTATAACCATGAGGTATCTCCATCATATATTCTGGCCCTCCGTTATCCATGAAGGTTTGATAAATGAAACTTTGTAAAATTACTGCGCCCATTGGGACTGCGCCATTTGTCAGCTGTTTTGCAACATTTATTATATCGGGTGTGACACCAAATTCTTCGGCGCCAGTGTTAGAACCCATGCGTCCAAAGCCAGTAATTACTTCATCAAAAATCAATAATATTTCATGTTGATCGCAAATTTCACGTAATCTTTTTAGGTAGCCCACTGGCGGTGGCAGCACGCCTGCGGAACCGGCAAGTGGTTCTATAATGACTGCGGCAATATTTGATGCGTCATGTAGGGCAATTAGCTCAAGTAAGTCATCAGCTTTATGTGCCCCAGTTTCTGGCATGCCGCGAGTAAAAAGATTTTCAGCTAGCATTGTATGTGGTAAATGATCTGCATCAACACCTAGGCCATATAGAGTGCGATTAGCACCAATACCTCCAACACTAAATCCACCAAAATTAACTCCGTGGTAGCCTTTACTACGACCAATTAATTTAGTTTTAGTACCTTTGCCTTTTTTACGCCAATATGCACGGGCCATTTTTAATGATGTATCAGCACTTTCAGAGCCAGAACCGGTAAAAAACACATGGTCAAGGCCTGGCGGTGTTAGCTCTTTAAGTCGGTTGGCTAATTCGAATGCGCCACTGTGGCCATATTGAAATGCGGGTGCATAATCAAGTTTATTGAGTTGTTTATAAACGGCTTCTGCTATTTCAGGGCGGTTGTGACCTGCTCCACAACACCAAAGCCCTGATAGACCATCGAATATTTTCCGGCCATCGGCAGCGGTATAATAAGCACCTTTAGCACTCGCAATCATTCGTGGATTTTCCTTGAACTGTCGATTGGCTGTATAGGGCATCCAATAGGCCTCTAGTTCTGCACGGCTCAAGCCTGATGATGAACAATTGTCTTTAATTGACATTACATTTTCTCCGTTTTATTGCTGGCCGAGATAGTCGGTAAGTTTTCAGAGGCCAATTTGATTGTTGATCGAGTTTGCTATTTTTGACCAAATGGTTAAATTCATTTATGCTTGCTTTTAGGTTAGTAAAAGCTTACCTAAGCTCTTATAACGCTTTGATTATTGTTTTTAATGTTTTTAATTGGTTGTGGATACTAAGTGAGATATGAAAATCAACACTAAATCACCGGTTTTGGCGGGTCAGTTAGCTGATGCTGATATTAGAATGTTACGTATATTTAAGTCTGTTGTTGAGTGCGCAGGGTTCACATTAGCGGCCGTTGAATTGAATGTAACGCGTTCGGCAGTGAGCATAGCAATGGCTGATTTGGAGCAAAGATTATCGCTTAGGTTATGTGAGCGTGGGCGTGGTGGCTTTGCTATGACGACTGAAGGGCGTGAAGTCTACCGTCAAATTCAGAAGTTACTAGTGGCACTGGATGAATTCCGTGGTGGCATCAATTTGATCCATCTACACCTCAAAGGCGAGCTTAATATCGGAGTAACCGATAACTTGGTCACTATGCCACAAATGCGAATATCAAATGCACTGGCCGAATTGAGTCGATTAGGGCCAGACGTACAGATTAATATCCAAATGATTCCACCAAAAGAAATTGAGAACGGCGTGATTGACGGACACTTACACACTGGAATCATTCCAGTATTAAAAAAGATGCCAAGTCTCAAATATGGCGCTTTATATGATGAGAAATCATTTTTATATTGCAGTGGTAATCATCATTTGTTTAGTGTTAACGACAATAATATTTCTAGTATGCAGCTGAAAGAACTTGCCACTGTAGTTCCAGCTTACACTCAAACCAAAGAAGTTAGTGATTTACATCAAATGCTTCATCCATCAGCAACCTCAACCGATCGTGAAGGGGTAGCATTTTTAATTTTAACTGGACGCTATCTGGGCTTTTTGCCAGATCACTATGCGAAACGATGGGTCGACGAGGGAAGGATGCGTGCAGTATTGCCACATAAAATGACCTATAAAACTCACTTTGCCATTATTACTAAAAAAGGTATCACTCCAAATCCAGTGTTAGAAAATTACCTCGAACAACTTAACGCCAACCCTTAAAAATATTTCATCAACGAAAAAAAAAATCATTCAAATATTTAGTCATATTTTAGTTAATTTCAATCGTTCTAAAAGAGTTGATATGCCTCTCTTTAGGCTATTAATTACTCTCCCCAATTGAGCTATAAAAAAATATTGTACAAATGGTAAAAATTATACCATTTGGAAAAATAAAGCTTGCCACTTGATATCACTCCGTCTAAAGTTTAATCAAAGAACAAGGCGTCGCTCACAAATAACTTCATGCAACTTGTTGTTTTTTAATTAATATGATTGTTTTGGGTGATTTTGATGCTGCTCTTTTTATAAGCATCGTATTTTTGTTAATGCTGGTGGCTAAGAAATGTTTCAGTCGTAAATTGACAATGAAATTGTGTTCAATAAACGTTTTTTGTTTTTTAATAGATTAAGTTGATGTACCAAAGTTGAGGATTATTACACTGATTATTTAATTAGTGTTTAGGTCAATAAATAGGTTCTGAATTGGCTCAATATGTTCTCAATAAAATAATAATAATTCTAAACTCTTTGAGTTTTAGTGAATATGAGGAACGGCAATGAATACCATAAGAAAGCAACACTCTCGCGCTATAAAAGTTGGTGAGTTTTATGAGTTAGAAGTTGGAGAAGACGTTAAAAACAGCGCCCATTACAATGATGATATTGCACCAACAAAAATAAAGGAGCGAACTTGGAGTACTTGGAATGTCGCGGCACTTTGGGTTGGGATGGCTATTTGTGTTCCGACCTACACTTTGGGTGGTGTTTTGACATCATATTTCGGGCTAAGTGTTGGTGAAGCCTTAATCACAATTTTAATTGCAAATATCGTAGTACTAATCCCGCTGACATTAAATGCTTTTGCGGGTACTAAGTATGGCATTCCATTTCCGGTATTGTTACGTTCATCATTTGGTGTTAAGGGATCTAATATCCCTTGTTTAATCAGGGCAGTAGTTGCTTGCGGCTGGTTTGGTATTCAAACTCTTTTTGGTGGCATTGCCATTCATATTTTACTGTCAAATATGTTTGATTCTTGGGCCGGGCTCGGTGGTACGGGTGAGGTAATTGGATTTTTCATCTTTTTAGTAATGAACTTGCTTATAGTAATTAAAGGCTCGGAGTCAATTAAGATATTAGAAACTATTGCGGCTCCCTTATTGCTTGCGGTGAGTATTGGATTATTGATGTGGGCTTACCCGCAAATATCTGTTACGGAATTGTTAGAAAGACCTGCAAATCGGCCCGCTGATGCCTCATTTTGGGAGTACTTCTTTGGTGGGTTAACTGCAATGATTGGTTTTTGGGCAACATTATCACTTAATATTCCTGATTTTAGTCGTTACGTAAAGTCGCAAAAATCTCAAATTGTTGGGCAAGTGATTGGTTTGCCGGCGACAATGTTTTTATTCGCTTCATTAGGTGTAGTGTTAACAGCAGCATCAACCACGCTAGTAGGTGAAACCATTTCAGACCCGATTAATCTTATCGGTAAGATTGATAGTCCTATTTGGGTTGCTGTGGCAATGTTAATGATCATTATTGCTACATTATCTACCAATACAGCCTCTAATATCGTCTCCCCGACAAACGATTTTCAAAATGTCGCACCCAAGAAAATTAATCAAACACGAGGTGTCTTAATAACAGGCCTAATTGGCGTATTACTGATGTCTTGGGAGTTAATTAAAAAGCTAGGTTGGATTGAATCTGATGTCAGTGTTGAGGCGATGTATACCAATTGGTTACTCGGGTATTCTAGTTTACTAGGCCCTATCGCAGGGATAATGGTAGTTGATTATTTTATTATCAAAAAACAAGAGCTTAATTTAGCTGCTTTATATGAGACTAATGGGATATATGATGGTTTTAATAGTGCAGGGCTTATTTCTTTCGCTATCCCAGTGGGGTTAACAATTGTTGCATTAACTACCGAATACCTGTCTTGGTTTTATCAATATGGTTGGTTTACTGGCTCGATATTGGGTGGCTTAGTTTATTATGTAACTGCCTCAAAAATGACCGAACCAGTAAATAATCAGCAACAAATAGAACAATCTTAATACAGTTAAACGTTATAGGAGTATTACATTAATGTCAGTATTAATTCATGGCGGTACCTTAGTAACCGCTGAGACTACATATAAAGCCGATATCTACTGCCAAGATGGTAAAATTTTGGCCATTGGTGAAAATTTAGATATGCCGTCAGGTGCTGAAAAAATAGATGCAACTGATAAATATATAATCCCAGGGGGGATAGATCCCCATACACATATGCAATTACCTTTTATGGGCACGGTTGCGAGTGAAGATTTTTACACGGGTACCGCTGCTGGTTTAGCTGGGGGTACTACAACGATTATAGATTTTGTAATACCTGCTCCTCAGCAATCTTTACTTGAAGCTTTTGAGCAATGGAAAAGTTGGGCAGAAAAGTCGGCAGGCGATTACTCTTTTCACGTTGCCGTTACTTGGTGGGATGATTCAGTCTATGAGGAAATGGGAACTTTAGTGCGTGAGCATGGTGTCAATAGCTTTAAGCATTTCATGGCATATAAAAACGCAATAATGGCAAATGATGAAACCTTAGTGAAAAGTTTCCGTCGCTCAATGGACTTAGGTGCGATACCTACAGTACATGCCGAGAACGGGGAACTGGTTTTTCAACTGCAGCAAGAAATATTAAACCAAGGGATCACTGGACCCGAGGGGCATCCGCTTTCACGACCTCCTGCGGTCGAAGGCGAAGCAACCAATAGGGCAATACGTATTGCTGAAGTCATGAATGTTCCAATCTATATTGTTCACGTTTCATGTAAAGACTCGTTAGATGCGATTACTAAAGCTAGAAATGAAGGTCAACGAGTGTATGGCGAATGTCTCGCCGGTCACCTTGTGGTCGATGATAGTGTTTATCGCAATGAAGATGCTGAGTTTGCGGCGGCTCATGTCATGAGTCCACCATTTCGGTCTAAAGAGCACCAAGCCGCATTATGGCAGGGTTTACAAAGTGGTAACTTGCAAACTACTGCTACGGATCACTGCTGCTTTTGTGCAGATCAAAAAGCGGTTGGTAAAGATGATTTTACTAAGATCCCTAATGGTACAGCTGGGATTGAAGACCGCTTAGCCGTTATATGGGATAGTGGCGTAAATACTGGAAAATTAACTATTAATGAGTTTGTTGCTACTACTTCTACTAACGCCGCGAAAATATTTAATATTTATCCACAAAAAGGTTCGATAAGCGTTGGTGCTGATGCAGATCTAGTGGTTTGGGACCCTAAAGGTACTCGGACTATTTCTGCTAAGACTCATCATCAAAATATTGATTTTAATATTTTTGAAGGCCGAACAGTAACTGGTATTCCAACCCACACTCTGAGTCGTGGAAAAATAGTTTGGGCTAACGGCGTTTTGGATGCGGTAAGAGGCGCAGGGCAATACGTTAAACGTCCTGCCTTTAATCCAATGTTTGAAGCACTAAAACTACAAAGCGAAGTTAACAAGCCAACGGCTGTAAGTCGAGATTAGTTAACCGCTTTGAACACTAGCTAAGGTGCGAGGAGAACTCGCCTTGCACCTATTATATCGGAACATTTAATAATGCTTTTAATGGCAGGGGTATATTTGTTTTAAAATCGTATTGAGAATGTTTCCAGTGAACAATAACAATAACAATTTAAAATAAGGAAATAATATGAAAAGTTTAAATATAAAAACATTACCACTCAGTTTATTATTTTTAGGTGCAGCGACGATCAGCTCTAATGCAGCAGCCGAAATGCAATGGAGTGATTTTAGCTTAAGTTACCTGTCGGGTAGTCAATATGAAGTCGGCGATGATAGTCGCCAATATATGACTGTAGAACATGCCAGTGGACATAACTGGGGTGATACCTTCTATTTTTATGATCGCTCTAAGTCTAAAAATGGCACATTAGAAAGTTACTCTGAATTTGCTCCACGCTTAAGTCTTGGCTACCTTACTGGCAACGACTTGTCATTCGGGATCGTTAGCGATGTTTTTATTGCTAGTACTTGGGAGCAGGGAGCTTTTTTTGATAATTATCTCTTAGGCATAGGGGTAAACCTTAAAGTACCAGGATTTAATTATTTTACGGCCAATGTTTATCAAGCTAATAATAGTGCTTGGGATAATGACCAAATGCTAACGGTAACGTTTGCTTATCCGTTTAAATTAGGCAGTGCTGACTTTCTCTACGATGGCTTTGTCGATTGGAGTACGAGTTCTGATACTCAAGCTGCTGAAATGAATTTCACTTCGCAACTTAAATACAATGTCGGTGGAGCTTTAGGCAGTAAATCGCCAGTTTACGTGGGAGTAGAGTATGCTTTTTGGAATAACAAATTTGGTATCGATGGTGTCGACGAACGCAGTATGTCATTTTTATTAAAGTGGCACTTTTAACGCTAAAATACTTTCTGTTGCCTTCTGCTGAGGGCAACATTTTCCTGCCAAAACCTCACTGTACGGCCCATAAATTCGTCTTTTTTAGTCTGAAATAGCTTCAGTTTACGCTTATTTATACACCAAGTTTATTTATATAAATACACTGGACACTAATTTATTTTCTTTTAAGTTATTGTTTATAAAGCTATATAAAAATAATTATTATTTTCTACTTAATTGTCTTGACCATTTGGTAAATTTTGTCCTAGTATAGATTTACCAAATGGTAAATTAAATGTAATTAATAAACATTTAATTTATTTTAAGCTGTAGTGAAGTTTCAGAGCTCTTTTAATTTAAGACTCAATAAATTCTGAATTACTACTGAAAATAATAATAAAGGAAGTGGTCATGGCTCAACTTTCAGCAGAACAAGCTTACAAATTGGAATATGTGCACGGGGCACAGCTCGATGCTTTACGTGAAGAGGCTTGCGATGTTAGAGATCACCACTGGGGTAAAGTTATTACGTACTCACGCAAAGTCTTTATTCCGCTAACCAATATGTGTCGAGATGAATGTAAGTATTGCACTTTTGTTCAGCATCCTGAATCAGGAAATGCGAATATTATGACGCCAGCACAAGTACTTACTATTGTTAAACAAGGTGAACAAGCCGGGTGCAAGGAAGTGTTACTTAGCCTTGGCGAAAAACCTGAGCTACGTTATCGCGAAGCGCGTCAAATGCTAGCAAAACTCGGTTTTACTAGCATGATTGATTATGTCGTTAATATTTGTGAGCTGATTTTAAAAGAAACTAATTTACTGCCTCATGTTAACGCTGGGACGATGGACAGTGCAGAGTTTTCAAAACTAAAAGCGGTAAGTGCCAGCATGGGGATGATGTTAGAAACCGTTAGTGAGCGTCTCTTAGAAAAGGGACAAGCGCACTTTTCCTGTCCTGACAAAGTACCCGCTACACGTATCGCCACTATTGTAAGTGCTGGTGAGCTGCAAGTGCCATATACCACAGGTATTCTTGTTGGCATTGGCGAAACATGGAATGAACGGGTTGATAGCTTAGTTAAAATTAACGAATTACATCATAAATACGGCCATATTCAAGAGGTCATCGTACAAAATTTCTGTGCTAAAGATGATACACAAATGGCCGAGTTTCCTGAGCCTAGCCTAGAGGATATGTTACGTACGTTAGCGGTTGCACGCCTTATTCTGCACCCTAGCATTAGTTTACAAGCTCCACCTAATCTACAAGAGCGCTACAAAGATTATATTGCCAGTGGTATTAATGACTGGGGCGGAATTTCTCCAATCACTAAAGATTTTATTAACCCTGAACGTGCTTGGCCACAAATCACACGACTTGCTCAGGCCACCCGTGAATGCGGTTATCAACTTCAAGAACGTTTAACTGTATATCCCTCTTTTTTATCTCAGCCAACCTATGTTGAGCCTGCAATCATGCAACGTCTCAAGCAACATTGTCGAGAAGACGGCTTAGCCGAGCAACAATTTATTGAACAGTCACTGCCAACGCTTAAAACGGCACATCAATTTGAATCAACGACGCTATATCGCGTTGCGTTGTAAGGGGAAAATTCATGCCAAATAATATTAGTATGTTAGTTCAGCCATCAAAAAAACTCAGTCACCTATTAAGTAAAATTGAGCCGGCTATAGCTAAAATTTTACAGGGTGTATTAGCTAACCAAGAGGTCAGTGAGCTTGAAGGACTAAAACTATTTGCCACGGCAGGTGGTGAACTTGAGGCCTTAGTTGGTACCGCTGATTTACTGCGTGAAAGAGCGGTTGGTAATCATGGCAGCTTTGTCACTACCCAAAATATCAATTTTACTAATGTGTGTAATATGGGCTGTAAGTTTTGTGGGTTTGCCAAGCGAAAAAATGAAGCCGGTGCAGAGCTATTGTCGTTAGAGCAAGTCGCACAACGCGCACAAGAAGCATGGGACAGTGGTGCAACAGAAGTGTGCATTCAAGGTGGATTACACCCAGATATTAAAGGTGATCATTATCGCAATATCTTAAAAGTCATTAAAGCACAAGTACCGGATATGCATATTCATGCTTTCTCCCCATTTGAAATATGGTACGGAGCACGTAAGAGTAAAATGTCGACAGAAGAGTTTATCCAAGACTTAATTGATCACGGCCTTGGCTCTATGCCGGGTACTGCAGCGGAAATTTTAGACGTCGAAATCCGAAAGAAACTCACCAAAGACAAGCTTTCTACTAAGCAGTGGATAGATATTATTACGACGGCGCATAAATTAGGATTACCTACTACTGCAACCATTATGTATGGACACGTAGACGCACCTAAGCATTGGGTCGCTCATATTGGAAAAATACGTGAAATTCAAAAACAAACAGGCGGATTTACAGAATTTGTACCGCTAGGCTTTGTGCATTATGAATCCCCTTTATATACCGAAAACAATGATGTACGCCCAGGCCCAACCTTCGATGAAAATATTAAGATGCATGCTATATCTCGCGTGATGCTTCATGGCTGGGTCAATAATATTCAAGCTTCATGGGTCAAACTTGGTCCTGAATACGCCACTCAAATGTTACGCGCAGGTGTTAATGATCTAGGCGGTACATTAATGAATGAAAATATTACTCGCTCATCAGGCGGGATTTATGGCGAAGAAATGACCTCATTAGAATTGATTGACATGATCAGCCGTGCAGGCCTCAAGCCAGTGCGCCGAGATACTTTATATCGGACACTTGAGACTTTTTCAACGTCAGAAAGACGCAATCGTGTTGACGCTAAAATAGTGGGGTTGGGAACACTGGAACAGTCGATAGAAGTCGTTCAGTTAACCGACCATGTTCAAGTAGCGAGAGTATAATTATGAGTCATGCTTTTGAAGATATAAATGCCATGAAAGTTGTGCTTTTATGCGGTGGTGTCGGCGGCTCTAAAATGGCAGAGGGGCTTTATCATAGTTCATATTCTGGAAAATTAAGTATTGTTGGTAATGTCGCAGACGATCAAGAGTTTCATGGCCTGTGGGTCTCTCCAGACATTGATACCCTTACTTATACCTTGGCCGATGTTATTGATAGTCAAAAAGGTTGGGGCTTACGTAATGAAACAGATAATACGTTAAATGCGCTGAACCGATTAGGTTGTGATACTTGGATGTATTTAGGTGATCAAGACTTTGCGACTCACATTTACCGTACCCAGCAGCGAACGATTGGTGTGCGCCCAACTGAAATTGCCAGCACAATAGCAAAAAAATTAGGCGTAAAGGCTAATATTGTTTTACCTACGGATCAAGTCATTCAAAACCGGGTGAGAACCGCGCAAGGTTGGCAAGACTTTCAAAGTTATTTTGTCAAAAATGGCTGCCAAGACGAAATTCTTGAACTTGACCTTATGGGAATAGAACAAGCCTACGCGACAACTGAAGTGTTAACGACCATTGCTAATGCCGACTTAATCATTATTGCACCGAGCAACCCCATTGTCAGTATTAGCCCCATTCTAGCAATACCAGGAATCAAGGATGCTTTACAGAAAGCATCCGCACCTATTATCGCGGTTTCGCCGATTATAAATGGAAAAACGGTAAGAGGACCTGCGGATCAGATGATGAATGTTGCAGGGTTCAGTGCCGATGTCATGGGCGTTGCCGAATGCTACCAAGGAATTATTGATGGCATTGTCATTGACAAAAATGACCAGCACCTGAAATCGCAATTAACCCAGAGAAATCTACAAGTCATGGTGACAGATACCTTAATGGTAGATCGTAAAAGTAAGGTTGAACTGGCGGATGCGGTTGTTAATCATATGATGCAGGTTTTTACCTTAGCGAAGGTGAGTTAGATGAAAACGAATATTGTTATCCCAATGAAAGCACCTAATTATTCAAAAACAAGATTAAGACATTGTTTTTCAAGAGCGCAGCGTGAAAAGTTGGCGCTGAGAATGTTTGAATCAACGTTAATCTTTTTTAAAGAAAATTACCCTGACTACCATGTGTTGGTCGTCACTAATTCAGCGCTAATTTTACTCGTAGCTGAAAGTCATGGCGCAACGGTATTAGTGGAACGGTTACCTGGCTTAAATCAAGCGGCTACGAGTGGTTCTGTGTGGAGTATTAATAATGGTTTTACCTCACAGTTGTTAATCCCTGCAGATATTGCACAACTCGACGTTAAAGAAATTAATACCTTACTCTCGGCCAAGCGAGCACACCCCTCTGTTTTATTAGCCCCAGCAGAAGATCGTGGTACAAATGCGTTGTTAACAACCCCGCCAGATGCCATAACATTTAGCTATGGCATTGACTCGAGTGAAGCGCACGAAGCTCAGGCTGCAGAACACTTAATTAGTTTTCAATCATTTTCTTTACCTTATTTAGCGTTGGATGTTGATACGCCGAGTGATGTAGAGCAACTCACCGCAATGGCTAACCCATTAATTAAAGGGTTAGTACCACAATGGAATTAAATAAAAACACACAAGTCACTATTAGTGCTATTCCGGGTATTCCAGAAATAAACAGTGGCGATGATTTAGCTCAAATTATTTTAGACAGTCTGCAGCTTGCCAAAATACGCTTAGAGGAAGGCGATATTTTAATTGTGGCGCAGAAAGTAGTCTCTAAAGCAGAAGGGCGCTTAGTGGCTCTTGAGCAAGTTACGCCTTCAAAAGAAGCAATAACGTTATCGGCACAAGTCAATAAGGATCCGCGTAAATTAGAAGTTATTTTACGAGAATCTAGCCGTATCGTGCGCGCCGTTAAACGTGATGATAATAAAGAAGGCATTGTTATAACTGAACATAATTTAGGTTTTGTTTGCGCAAATGCTGCCGTTGATGAATCTAATTGCGCCCAGAAAGATACGCTAATTTTACTGCCCGTTGACCCGGATTTTAGTGCTAGAAATTTACGTGATCGGCTTAGTGCTGCTTTTGGTGTCAGGGTTGGTGTAGTGATCACAGATACCTTTGGTCGACCGTGGCGAATGGGTTTAGTGAATGTTGCGATCGGCCTTGCTGGCGTGCCGGCCAAAGTGGATTTAATCGGCGAAAATGATGCGTTTGGGCGTGAACTGTTAGTCACCTCACCCGCTTTAGCTGATGAACTTGCCGCGGCATCAGGATTATTAATGACAAAAGATGGCATGAAACCGGCCATCTTATTTAGAGGGGTTGACTGGGTAGAGCAACCAAGTAGTGCTCGTGAGCTAGTTCGGCCTGAACATGAAGATTTATTTAGATAAATTGTGTGGAATTAATACAAATACAACAAGAGGAATAAATATGACAATTGCAATTTTAGGTGGCACTGGACCACAAGGGCGAGGGCTTGCACTGCGCTTTGCTATGGCTGGTATTGATGTTGTGTTGGGTTCGCGAGATGCGGTCCGTGCGCAAGAGATAGCCGAAGAACTTATGAATAAATTAGCGAGCTGTCCTGGCACTATTATCGGGTTAGATAATGACGGCGCTGTCTCAGCAGCAAGTGAGATTGTTATTTTAGCGGTTCCTTACAGTGCTCACAATGCAACGCTTTTGAGTATTAAAGAACAGTTAACAGGAAAAATCTTGGTTGATATCGCGGTACCTTTAGGTGCTAAGCCAACTATGATTGATATGCCAATCGAAGGCTCTGCTACTGAAGCGGCACAAGCTATTCTTGGCGACGACATTCCAGTTGTTGGTGCACTACATAACGTGTCAGCACATAGTCTAAATGCATTGGAAAGCGCAATAAATTGCGACATTTTAGTGTGTGGCAATGATCTTGATGCGAAGAAAAAAGTAATGAGCCTAATCACTAAGCTAGGCGTTGCGGTATATAACGCAGGGCCGGTGGAAAATGCCCGTTGCATTGAAGCTATTACACCGATATTAATTCGATTAAATATTTCTAAAGCAGTGCCATTTACCCATGCGGGAATAAAAATTTGTGCACCGGGCGCCTAACCTAATTGAAAAACCATTAATTATAATTTAAAAAAGGAAAATACTATGGATTTTGGCATCACATTTAAGGGTTTTGTTAGCCCAGAACGCGCGCGTAATTTAGCGAAACAAGCAGAAGATGCTGGTTTTACACACTGTTGGTTTTATGACTCTCATATTTTATGGCGTGAATGCTACCCTGCGATAGCTATGTGTATGGAGCATACCTCTAAAATAAGTTTTGGTCCCTGTGTTACTAATCCTAATGCACGAGACTGGTCGTTGGCTGCTAGTTTATTTGGTAGCTTAGCATTGCAAAGTAACAATCGATTCCATGTCGGACTTGGTCGTGGTGACAGCTCTGTTCGAGTTATGGGAAAGAAGCCGGCTAATTTAGCTCGAGTTGCTGAGTTCACCACTAAAGTGAAGGCAATGGTACGTGGTGAAGAGGTTATGTATGGCGAGTGTCCAGCTCCAGTAAAATTCCCATGGGCTAATGGTTATGAGTTACCTGTTTATATAGGAGCTTATGGTCCTAAAGCACTTAAAACGGCTGGTGAAGTGGGTGATGGTGTTGTGCTTCAAATTGGTGATCCTTCATTGGTTAAGTGGTTTGGCGACCAAGCGAAACAAGCAGGGGAAGCTGCGGGACGAGACATGTCTAACTTCGAAATTATTGCCTCGGCACCTGCTTACATTGGCGATATAGATTATTGTGTTGAAGCAACTAAATGGTTCCCAGCAATGGTCGGTAACCATGTAGCAGATATTGTTGAAAAATATGGCGCGCACAGTGGTTTAGTACCAGAAAGTTTAACTGAATATATCGAGCAGCGTAAAGGTTATGATTATTCTAAACATGGCCAAAGCGATAACCCTTATCTTGACTTTATCAGTAAAGAAATCGTGGAAAGTTTCTGTGTGTTAGGTCATGTAGATGCGCATATAGCTAAGCTTAATGAGCTTAAAGATGCAGGTACCACGCAGTTTAATATTTACCTAGATAATGGCGATGAAGAAAATATCATTGAGCAGTATGGTAAACATATTATTCCATTATTTAATAAAAAATAGCCTGATTATACCCGCCTCATTTGGCGGGTGTAAGCTCTACTATAGGAGTGTAAAGTAATGTTAAGTAAAAAAATTAATGGCGATCGCTTGTGGGATAGCTTAATGGAAATGGCTCTGATAGGCGCAACCGAAAAAGGTGGTGTGTGTCGTTTGGCGTTAACCGATCTAGATAAAGAAGCTCGAGATTTATTTGTAAAGTGGTGTAAAGAAGCGGGTTGTACAATTCGTATTGATAAAATGGGTAATATATTTGCTCGCCGTAAGGGTAAAGAAGACAGCATGCCTCCGGTTGTTATGGGCAGTCATATCGATACCCAGCCTACAGGTGGTAGATTTGATGGAATATATGGTGTGTTAGCAGGATTAGAAGTGATCCGAAGCCTAAATGATCATAATATTGAAACACTTGCGCCAATAGAAGCTTCGGCTTGGACCAATGAAGAAGGTTCTCGCTTTCCACCTGCTATGGTTGCCTCAGGTGTTTTTGCTGGTGTATTTGATCTTGAGTATGGCTTATCTCGTGCAGATCTTGACGGAAAAACCATGGGTGAAGAGTTGCAACGTATTGGTTACGCTGGCTCTGAAGAAGTTGGTCAACAAAAGATAAAAGCTTTCTTTGAGGTGCATATCGAACAAGGCCCTATTCTTGAAAATGAAGAAAAAACTATTGGTGTTGTTACCGATGCTCAAGGTCAGCGTTGGTATGAAGTAAAGCTGACCGGACAAGAGTCACATGCTGGACCAACACCAATGTTGAGTCGTCGTGATGCCTTAGTAGGAGCCGCTAAAATTGTCGACCAAGTTAATAGAATTGGCCTCGATAATTTACCCAGTGCATGTGCAACGGTAGGTTTATTACAAGTGTTTCCAAACTCCCGTAATGTAATTCCAGGTGAAGTATTTTTCACTATTGATTTCCGCCACCCCAATGCTGATACACTTGCTGCCATGGACAGCGAATTACGTGAAGTCTGTGAGAAAATAGCAAATGACCTTGGTTTGAAAATGGAATTTGAACAGATTTGGTATTCTCCACCGGTACCATTCAACCAAGAGTGCGTAGCTTCAGTGCGCAGAGCAGCTGAAAATTCTGGCTATTCTCATCGAGATATTATTAGCGGCGCAGGACATGACGCTTGTTATATTTCTCGCGTAGCGCCTACCGCTATGGTCTTTGTACCTTGCGAAGACGGTATTAGTCACAATGAATCTGAAAATGCAGATCCTGCAGACATAGCCGCAGGTTGTGACGTCCTGTTCCAAGCCGTTGTTGAACAGGCTAATAAGCTTTAAATTTGATGGCCGATTAACTCGGCCTTTAATTAGCTTTTAATAAATAATATTTACATTACTCCTTCGCTTCAAATAGCAGAGGACTCTATAAGTGCGCCTATAAACTGGTATTTACCATTTAAGGCTACAAATAAAGGTGACAACAATGATCATCGGGATAACAACAGAAAGTTTACATAACGAAAAAAGGGTAGCCCTTGTTCCGTCTAACGTAGAGGCGTTAACGGCTTTGGGTCTTTTAGTTGCGATTGAGAGTGATGCTGGTGAGGGCGCAGGATTTAGTGATGATATATATATCAAGGCTGGTGCGAAAGTTTACTCAACTAAACAAGAGGTTATTGAAAAAGCAAATGTCTTAGTACAAATTAATACGGCAAATTTAGCGCAAAGTCAGTTACTTAAAAACTCACAGTGGCTTATTGGCATGATGGATCCTCTTGGTGAGCCTCAGCTTATTGCCGATTTAGCAGAGCAAGGGGTTTGTGGCATATCGATGGAACTTATCCCTCGAATAAGCCGAGCACAGAATATGGATGTTTTGTCCTCCATGGCAACTATTGCAGGTTATAAGGCTGTTTTAATGGCAGCAAACTTATCTTCGAGAATATTTCCAATGATGATGACCGCGGCCGGCACATTAAATCCTGCCAGATTATTTGTCATGGGGGTTGGCGTTGCAGGATTACAGGCAGCAGCCACGGCTAAACGATTAGGTGCCGTTGTTGAGGCGTATGATGTCAGGCCAGCGGCACGAGATCAAATATTGTCAGTAGGTGCTAAACCCATAGAGCTAGCACTAGAAACAGAAAGTGCTGAAGGAAAAGGTGGTTATGCAAAAGAGCAAGGAGAAGATTTTCTTGCTCGCCAGCGTTCATTAATGGCTGAAGTTTTAGCCTATCAAGATATTGTCATCACTACCGCTGCTATTCCAGGCGCTAAGTCGCCAGTATTAATTACCAAAGAAATGGTATCTAAAATGAAAGCAGGCGCAGTCATTATCGATTTAGCGTCAGAGCGTGGAGGCAACTGTGAGCTAACGGAACATGGAAAAACAATAATTTTTCAAGGGGTAACTATTGTTGGACCACAAAATATCACGGCAAGTGTAGCGAATCACGCCAGTCAATTATACGGTAAAAATATTGAAAACTTATTAACGCTGATGAGTAGAAAGCACGGCGAACTAAGCTTGGATTTTGATGACGAAATTATTCAGCAAACGGTGGTTTGTAACTCAGGTCAAGTTTGTCAACCACGGATTAGAGAGTTATTGAAATTAGCTCCTCTGGCCGATAATGAGGAGGTCGCATAATGGAACAGTTCGTTTTATTAATTTCACTATTTGTTTTGGCAGTTTATCTCGGTATTGAACTGATCACTAAAGTACCACCAACGCTGCATACGCCATTAATGTCAGGTTGTAATGCAATTTCAGGTATTACCGTGGTTGGGGCATTGCTTGCGAGTGGCGCCCAGTCATCTGTATTGTCCAGCATATTGGGCTTTATAGCCTTAGTGTTAGCAACAATTAATGTTGTTGGTGGCTTTTGGGTAACACATCGCATGTTAAGCATGTTTAAGAAGAGGGTATAATTATGTTAGCAACTTGGATTGATATCAGTTACTTAGTCGCAGCAGTACTGTTTGTTTCTGGCATTAAAGGCATGACGCGGCCAAAAACAGCAGTTAAGGGAAATATACAATCTGCGGTTGGAATGTTGATTGCCGTAGTCGTAACTTTATTTAACAGTAATATTTTGAGTTTTGAAATAATTATTGCTGGTATGTTAATTGGTGGTTTGATTGGCTTGGTCTTGGCGAAAAAAATGCCAATGACAAGCATGCCACAAATGGTTGCTCTGCTAAATGGTTTTGGCGGCGGAGCTTCATTAGCGATTGCATTGACAAGTTATTTGGATATAGCAGGTACAACGAGTATGGGGCCGATGCTAATTGTTTCGCAAGTAGCGATAGTTTTAACTTTACTCATTGGTGGTGTGACCCTTTCTGGTAGTGGTGTTGCACTTGCTAAACTGCAGGAGTGGTTACCGGGTAAACCCCTTGGCTTTTCTGGCATGAAATATATGAATCTACTGCTGGTTATTATCGTGCTTGGCATGGGATATAATTTGTTTGCCAGTGACATAAACTTAACCTTTGTTGCTATTTTAGTGATGTTAGTGCTGTTATTAGGTGTGACATTAGTTTTACCCATTGGCGGGGCAGATATGCCAGTGGTCATTGCGCTTCTTAATTCTTACTCAGGTATTGCAGCGGCCGCGGCTGGTTTTATTATGGGCAACACTGTGTTAATCGTTTCAGGTGCATTAGTGGGAGCTTCAGGGATTATTCTTACTAAAATCATGTGTGTAGCTATGAACCGGTCACTTGTTAGTGTTTTGTTTGGTTCGTTGGCACCTGCCAACGAACATGTAATAGATAGTGATGAAGTGTATGCAGGAAAAGTTAAGTCGTCATGTTCAGAAGAAGTAGCGATGATTCTTGAAAGCGCGCATCGGGTGGTTATTGTGCCAGGTTTTGGTCTAGCTATGGCTCAAGCACAGCATGCAGTGCGTGAGTTAGCTGATGTCCTAATCGCACGTAATATTGAAGTTGAGTATGCTATTCATCCTGTCGCTGGACGTATGCCTGGGCACATGAACGTATTGTTAGCTGAGGCTGAGGTGGATTACGAGTTAATGAAAACCATGGAAGAGGCTAATCAGAGCTTTGGACAAACGGATGTTGTGATCGTTATTGGTGCTAACGATGTTACTAATCCAATGGCGAGAGAAGATAAAGGAAGTCCAATTTATGGTATGCCTATTTTGAATGTTGACAAGGCCAAAACAGTTATTGTTGTTAAGCGTAGTTTAAGTGCAGGTTTTGCTGGATTGCCCAACCCATTATTCGCTAACGATAATACACTGATGCTATTTGGTGATGGTAAAAAAGCAATTCAAGAGTTAACTGCTTCAGTTAAAGAAGCTGCTTAAGTTGATCAAAACTTGAGAGTTATTGGGCACTACCTGTGTAGTTATAGATTCAAGACGATTAGTTTTATTGATCTATTTTCAAAATAAAGGCAATTATAAGTTATCAGTTGGTTCTATTGTCTTAGGTATTGCTCAACTTTCTCAGTCGCTAATAGAATTTTTTATGTCTGTTTTATTTCTAGCTTTTACATTTAATACTAAAAATATTATTTGAGAGGTATTTAATAAAAAAGACAGTTTTACCTTTTTAACTCAAGTTTGCATAAAAGCCATGCGACTAAAATAGTGATAGTTAAACTTAATAATTTTCTGCTTAAATCAGAAAAACAGGATGAATTTAATAAACTACAACCCAAAGATGGGATACTTATCAAGCTAAAATTTATTAAAAGTGAAGTCGCTAAGTGAATTTGAAATTAGCCTTAAAAGGCAAATAATATATCTAAATTAGGGCAGATAATAATCACTTTATAAAAGCAAAAAGTTTAAATAACCACAATTTAAATGAAATTCTCTCAACGATTTAAAAATTTCGCAATGGAATGTTTTGATCCAAAGAGTTAAAAAAATAACGTGAAATTAACAAGAACTGATAATTTTTTGCTGCTTTCTACATTTTAGTCAACAATTATTGTCTGTTACACAGGTGCAGACCAATACAGGATTATTATTCACCGATGAAATTAAAAATTAATGTTATTGATGCCTTCGCAGAGGCGACTTTTAAAGGTAACCCTGCTGCGGTTATTATCACCGAACAGTGGCTTTCTAAAGAGCTGATGCAAGCTATTGCCATAGAGAACAACCTTTCTGAAACGGCATTTGTGAAAAAAATTGCTCAACAGCATTATGAAATTCGATGGTTTTCACCGATAACTGAAATTGATTTTTGTGGACATGCCACGTTAGCCGCTGCTTTTGTTATATTTGCCCAAGAAAATTCCAGTATTAAAGAAATTAATTTTTTTGCCAAAGCCGTCGGCGATTTAACGGTGGTAGAAAAAAGTAATGGCTATATTCAAATGAGTTTTCCAAACAAACTACCTGAAATAGTTGAAGATATTCCTGCTGCTTTACTCAATGGCTTATCGATAACACCAGCACATGTCTTATTGAATAACCAAGCATATTTTGCTGTCTACGAACACGAAAACGAGGTACGGAACGTTGAGCAAAATAGTGAGTTACTAAAGCTACTTGCCCCTTATGATGTTGTGGTAACGGCGACAGCAAGTGAATATGACTTTATATCTCGTTATTTTTGGCCTGCAAATGGTGGAGATGAAGACCCGGTGACGGGCTCTATTCACGCAGGATTAGCACCGTATTGGGCTGGAAAAATCAATAAGGATGAACTTGTTGCTTACCAGGCTTCTAAACGAGGTGGTAAATTAATGTGCCGCGTTGAAGGTGATAAGGTTTATATTTCGGGCAAAGCTGTCCAGTATCTAGCAGGTACAATACAGGTTTAGTTGCGAATACCGACTTTATTGCTTTAGTTATATTAGTTGTATTAGCTCAGACTAGAGCTAATACATATTGCGTTTTTATTAGATCTGGCCGGCACTACATTTTAGTTTGTTAACACTAGGTGACTATGTCGTCGTTTAGCAAGGACCAAGTCGATTTAATGACCTGATATTTAAGTGTCTGAATGCACTTTAATACTAGCGCATTCACTTTGATTGATTTATGACGCAGTCATAATCAGCTTTATGGTCTCTAAACCTTTTCGTAAGCTTGTTTCATCGGTGGCGTAGTTAATGCGAATACACTCATGTTTATGTGCCCAGTTGTCTTCAATACCAATGAAAAAATTGTGTCCAGGAATAATATAAACGTCTTTTTCTTTTAAACGTTGATACAGTGTTTCCGCGCTTATTTTGGCATCTTTAAACCACAGCCACATAAAAAATGCGCCTTCTACCTTGTGCAAGTAAACTGGCATATCAGCAAAAACTTCGTTGAAAAGAGCAATCGCCGTGTGAGACTTATCACGATAATAAGGCTTAACGACATTTCTGCACAACTTGAGTAACTCTTTATCTTTTATCATTCGCGTCAGTAACGCTGGACCTAAGCTGTTAGGTGTCAAAATCATGCTGCCGTTAATGCGAGCAAGGGCATGCATAATATCTTTATTGGCGATGACAATACCGGTGCGTAAGCCAGCTAAACCTAATTTTGATAAAGACATACACAAAATTATATTAGAATGCCAGGTCAGCGTAGCATCGGTGTAAATGCAGCCAGGAAAAGGGTGTCCATAGGCGTTGTCGACAATTAGTGGAATGTTATATTGCTGGGCTAGGGTATCGAGTTGCTTTAACTCTTGGTCGGTGATGACGTTACCTGTTGGATTTGTTGGCCTTGATACACAAATTGCACCAATCGAGTTATCTGATTGTAATTTTTCAGCTACGGCGGCAAAGTTAACCACATACTTGAACTGTTTTGATTGGTTTTCAGTGTCTAAAATCTCTATATCAGGTTTAATGGCGATAAACATATCTTCCGACAAACCTTGATCAGCATAACCGACATACTCAGGAGCTAAAGGAAATAGAATTTTTTTGTGGCTACCGTCAGGCATTTCACCCGCAAATAAATTGAACAAGACAAAGAAATTAGCTTGGCTACCGTTGCTTAAGGAAATGTTGCTTTCATCGATATCCCAAGCGTAATTTTCATTGAGTTTGTTAGCAAGTACGACGCGAAACTCCTCGTTGCCTTGAGGGTGATCGTAAAGTCCAATAACCTTATCAACTTGTGTACTGCTAATAAGCTGTTGTAACTCGTTAACAAACACTTCATTTACTTCGGGAATAACCGCAGGGTTACCACCACCAAGCATAATTAGATCAGGGTTATTGCTATTTTTTGCGTTACCCAAATCTTCCATAAGTTGGCTGATACCATTAGGGCGAGTAAATTTAGTGCCGAATTTTGTTAAGTTCATAATGCTGACAAGATTGAATGAAAATAGGGCTTAATTATATCTGAAATAAATTGAAACTGCTTGGGCATAAAAGCTAATATTGGCCACGGAACTTCGCTCGATGTTATGGTGTAGTAATCAAGTTGTTTAATTGTGTTCAGATTAATAAAATCAGCAGTGTTGTCACCATAATTTATTCAAGTTTTATTTTTGCAAAACATCTGGACTTTCTGTTTACCCGTTAAGTTTTATCAAGGTTATAAAAGAAAATGATCGATACTCAAGCTATTAACAAAATGCAAAGTACGTTAGTAGGCGGACAGCCTGTGTGGTTATTCGGTTATGGTTCACTTATTTATAAAGTCGACTTTGATTATTTAGCCTGCAAACCTGCCCGAATAGCTAATTGGACTCGCCGTTTTTGGCAGGGCTCTCATGATCATCGTGGTACGCCTGAAGCGCCGGGTCGCGTGGCTACTTTAGTGGAGGAGCCTAATACGAGTTGTGTCGGCATGGCGTATAAGGTGAGCCCCGAAGTTTTTGAGCATCTTGATCACCGTGAAAAAAATGGTTATTTGCGCCTGACAACGCAACTGCATTTTGCAGATGGTAGCGAAGCGGAAGGTCTGGTATATATTGCAACAGAAGATAATGTTGCTTTTTTAGGGCCAGCAAGTGAAGCGGATATTGCTAAACATATCGCGAATTCGAAAGGGCCAAGCGGCCCCAATGATGAATATTTACTCGAGTTAGCTAAAGCCTTGCGCGAACTGAACGCACAAGATGATCATGTTTTTACTATTGAGCAGCATTTGCTTGCTTTGTCGTCTTAAGCAGGAGCTAAATCACTGAGCCTGCCGTTACCGTCATTGTAATGACCCGTTAAATTTAGGAAGTAAGACATATAAAAAAGATGATCAGAAAGCACGTTTCTCTTTGTAAATTTGTATTATAGAACAGGTAAATTGCAGTTCGATTTTCAATCCTTGAATAATCGGGGACTTTAACAAAAGATTTAGTCCTTAACAATAAGGCTTTTGGCTAATAATCTAGTCGATAATAAGTTTCTATGTAGTCAATTTGATTGCTCAATGTGTAATACCAAGTTGATTAATTAACTGCTCATTTTTAATGGTTAAAATTAATAATGACAGCGTTATAAAATGTATAAGTAGCATAACTACTGACTAAATTTTATGCCTTGTCATTATCCATTTTCCCTCATGAAAAAGTAGATCACTTCATTAATCAAATTAATGGTATAAGGTTGTATTAATGGGCAGAAAAAGATAACTGTTTTTTAAGTGTGTGCAGAATTCAGTTAGGGGATTAATAATAAATGTTGTGTCTTGTCCGAGTGTTATATGGCTTTATTATACGATTAATGAAATTTCGCCGTTTACTCTTTTTCATGCTTGTTCCTAATATTAACTTTTGGCGATCTATCGATAACGTACTATTTTATAGCGACAGTACCTAATAGAAAGAGCAAGTAACTCTTTAAGTCACCTTGTTTATTAATAAGGCTTATATCTATCGGCAAAGTCTGGTTGTTTTAGTATAAAACCGCCAGAAGGCGGTTTTATTTAACAAAATTCAATTAAGTGACTGCTTTACGTGGCAAGACTAGCAAACCTAAACCCAGACCGAACAACGCTAAGGTAATAGGCTCAGGAACTGTGTTCGGGTTTATCACCGTCCCAGATATTGTCAAAGTATTCGACAGGCTGTCGTTCCACGGGGTCCAATCGGCCGTCGGGTTAGCAATTGGTACGTAACTAAACTGATAGTCGCCAGCCGATAAGCCGGCGAAGGTTACACCTTGCCATGCGGTGACAGGTCCACATGCTCCACATTGGGTCAAAAAATCGGCGTCACTGCTTGACAGAGGATTGCCTGCTTGACTAACACCGCCAGTTACATAGAAGTTTGTGGTGCCATCAATCAATCCTGTTGGTTGAACCAATGTATTCATGTTGAACGCAACTGTCGTCGCCGCAAATATCGTACCATTGATGCCTTCAAGCGTCATACTTCCTTCGGTAGCCACATTTCCGGGTGAACCGTGGCTATAATTCCCCCCCCAGAATGCAACACTACCTGGACCTGCATTTTCGAAGCCAATGGAAATCATGTGAGCATTCGCGGTTGAATTTAATAGAATACCTGTTGTGCAAGCTAGCACCATTAGAGTAAGTTTTTTCATTTTAATTCCTTCATTCTTGAGTAAACTGCTTAAGTTTTATGTTATCACTTGTTGTGAACCGCAACATTCGGAGTGCTTTTTTGGAATTTAATTGATTTTCTCCTAAAGTATAAAGAAAGCATATTTAATGCCATCGAGAACCCTGTTAGATAATGTAATATGAGAATCATCTATAAATTTCATTTATTTTCAATACACTGTAATCAATAATTTAATGGTGTCATAGACCGTTTTTTTGTAAAGTGCTACATTTATGTAGGGAAAAAATTACTAAGTGTAAAATTTTCTGACACATTTATTGGACAGTTTAGGCTTAAATTTTGGGTGTTAACGTATTTAGTGGTTCAACAACATACATTGCTTTTATGATACTCAAACACTAGTTTTATAGCCTGTAAAATCATCGATATTACTATCTTTAGCCAACAAAAAAAGTAGGGGCAGTCGAAATCATGATCGTTATAGAGACAAAGAGTTGGGTGACACGTGTTGATTAGTTATTATATTGAAAATGACTTCTATAATTTTGATATTACAGTAAGTGTTTATTTTTGATCTTCAGCTAGTGTTTTTTCGACAATAGCTTGCCATTGTTGTTCGTCGGCAACATCAGGTGTGATAGCTGTAACGCTTAAACCGTATTCAAAAGTAATTTATCAACGGTGATAAGTCGGTCGCTATTACGTTGGTACCAGCATCAAAAAAAGCCTGACATATCGCTGCCTATACCTCGACCGACTAAGCCTTTAACTACAGTTGCAGAGTCAATATGCCGAAAGATAGTCAATGCAGCATTTGTGTTGTCGCCGTCACCATCCCAAATTTGATCGGTAGTTAGATGTTCTCCATTGGGAAATGCTCGATTCATCTTAATGGCTTTATTATGCATGAATGTTCGCTGAAGTTTAGAGTACTTTAGCCAATTGGTTAGAATATAGGCGTTACTTTCCGCGGCAGAAGGTAGGGCCAATTTATCTTGTTGATCGTTATAAAATGCCGAGTGTTCCTTGGCATGTAATTCATTGGGATTAACAAAAAACACCCAAAAGCGGTCGTTAATCACATTTAAGGCAACTTGCCCACGACACACCGGACTTTTGATGAAGTTCATAATGGTAAATTCTGCTTCTTCTAGCAAAAATTTATAGCGTGCTATTGACGGTATTGCTTCAAAGGACTTAAATGGGTTTGAAGCGACTTCTGGCTTATAAGAAGGTAAAGATGTTACTTGATAGTTATCTTGAAAAAATAATTGGGTATATTTTATCAAGCGGTCATTGTTTAACGCGTACGGCATGTGAGTTTTTTCTAGAATGGTGCCACGCTCGCGCCATAGTCGGTAATAAACTCGTTCTATACCGGGGTCGTCATAAGGTCGGCGAGTCGCAATAATGTCGATAGGTTGTCCAGGGGGTGTTCGTGAACGAACGACTTTAAAAAACTCGCCTGCAGGCAATTCAGAAAAATAAAGATGGGCAATAAACCAATGCTCGTAAAGGTAACGGCTTACAAGTCTTTCTTTTAATGAATCACCGTTTAAGAAGCTTTCCCATGTTGCTATTTGTGCTTTATAAGTATTATCTAATGGTAGAAGTGGCGCCATTTTTGCACCATTACGCAACCACTCCTGCAAAATTTCATCTTCAGGCTGTGACAGGGCGGGTAAGCCAAACGGCATGCCCCAGTCGGGAAAATTTTGTGCATAACGGTCCATTTCAACATCAGTCGGACATTGCTGCTCTCTTTCTAAAGAGAAGTTGAATTGTTTAGGTAATATTTTACCTTGAGGCATTGGGTGCTGTTGTTTAAGCGATAACAATCTCGACATTACACCCGCTTGTTGATTAAGTGTCGGCGATTGTTGGCGCTCGTTAAGTACGCCATAGAATTCGTTATTGCGCCAAGCTTCTGTACTCTCGTGATCAACGAATAAGCGCTTTGGTGTCGCGGCGGTTAAACGGGTACCGTCATATACTAACGCTTTGTTAGCACCACGGTCGATGCCTTGCGGGGATGATAATTTTAACTGACAAGGTGCGTCGTAACAGCCATGGCAAACTGCACAGCGCTTCTCGATAAGTGGCTGTACCTGTTCATGATAAAATTCGGCTTGTGTTGAGTTATTAACGACCATTCGTGCTTGAGGCACTGCGGTGCCAAACATGTCATCAAATTGGCTGTTGGCTATCATGGCGCAACCAGCCAAAATTGCGATGATGGTTATAAGTAAAGCTGTTTTAGACTTCGGAAAAAATTTCATAGCAGAGAAAATACTTATAGGTTGATGTAATGTGACAATAAAGCCCGGTATTATAAACGAAATGTCAGGCGCAACGCTACTTACCCAAAACTACCTGAAAGGCATGATGAGTTAATACGAGCCTACAATATATTAGGATCATGTTGTAAAGTTTAATATTTATTATATTAACCATCCATTTTTCAAAGTTTCCCGTCTAAGCTTTAACTAGAAACTGGTGTGTTATAAATGTAGAGTTAAATTTATCCTTATTACTTATCCACTAAAAAGCATCTACTAAAAAGTTAACTCCTATGACACCAGAAAAGTTTACAGAAGCTGCACAGCAATTTTTAGCACGAAGAGTTTCCGGCACAAAAGCTTACAGTTTAGCTGATGCTATAAAACCGCTAACAATTGAAGAGGCATTAGCGGTTCAACAGGAAATAATTAAGCTTCGCCCTGACGTTGTAGCAGGTTGGAAATGTTTATTACCGTTGGCTGAAGACAAGCTTATTATTGCGCCAATTTTCAGTGAAACCATGCAAAAGGGTGATCAGTGTTGGTTAATGAAAGACAATACTAAGGTTCGAATTGAGCCTGAAATTGCCTTTGTACTAAGCAAAGACTTACCTGCACGAGATGAAGAATACTCTGAAGCTGAAATAGATGAGGCTATTGGCAGTTGTCATATGGCGTTAGAGTTAATACAAAGTCGTTTTGCCGATGACTCAGATGCAGTTTTCCCTGAACGCTTGGCGGACTGTTTAGTAAACCAAGGGTTATATATTGGTCCTGAAATTGATATAAAAACAGCATTTTCTGCGAGTAAATTTCAGATTTTTATAAGTCAAACTGAACAAAGTGGTGCGTTAAACGAGCAAAAATTTGATGGTGCTCATCCTAACCCATTACCGCAATTACCGGTTTATTGGGCGATAAACTTTATGACAAAACGTGGTACTACATTCAAGCAAGGCGAAGCATTAACAACAGGTTCGTTTGCGGGTGTAGTTGAATTAAATTTTGATAAAAAAACCTACATTGAATATGCAGGTATTGGTAAATTCGACGTTACTTTTAAAGAACTGGTTTAATCATCGACTTTTCATAAAATATTAATCACGTCAACCGAGTTACCTGAAATGCCGTTAACTCGATTATTTAGCACGCTTATTTTATCAGTAAACCTAATAAAAAATATTTTACTAAAGCTAAATTAACGCGAAAGATTTGAGAATAGCTAACCCAATGCTGACGGTTAACAATGACGCCACTGTACTCATCACAATAATATTGGCGGCTAATGTTTCATTACCTTTCATGGCCTTTACCATTATGTAGCTTGCCGCAGCTGTGGGTGTACTAGACATTAAAAATAGTATCCCCAAATCCATTGGTGAAAAGCCACTGGCATAACCGATAGAAGTAATGATAATAGGCGTTACAATCAGTTTGGCGATAACCGCTGCTGAGGCAACAGTTTTAGTGCCTTTCATATCAGAAAACGACAAAGTAGCACCAATACAAAGTAGTGCTAAAGGTAGGGTAAGTTGCCCTAAGTAATCGCCTGTTTGCATTAATACGGGGTGTACCGGGATATGCAGTAAGTTAATCATTATACCGAGCACAATACCTATGATTAGTGGGTTTTTAGTGATATTGACCGTCATTGCGATTAAATTAAGTTTTTTATCCGTTAGCGTTGTCGTTAAGGTGTAAATAGACAAAATGTTATACACCAGTGACAGTATTGACATAACAATAGACGCTTTAGCAATACCAGCTTCACCATACAAGTTGACACAAAGTGCTAAGCCCACAACAGCTAAATTACCTCGAAAAGCTCCTTGCACATACACGCCTTTATCACGCGGATTTTTAACAAAGACAAAGGCAGTTAGCGTTAACAACACAAATACCAGTAAAGTGGAAAGCGACGCGCTTGCAATGGTAGCAAGGTCAAACACAGTAGCAATATCAGTTCTTATCATACTCATGCCCAACAACACAGGGAGTGAAATTTTAAACACCAGGATTGACGATTGATCGACAAAGGCTTGCCCAATTATGTCGTAGTGTTTAAGGATAACGCCTAGCACAACCATCATAAAAATTGGGCCGGTAACAGAGAAAGAGAAATTGAGAGTAGATAGGAATTCAGTTAGCACAGTTAGCTCAGTTATTTAGGTGGAAATAAGAAAGTGCACGGATTAACGAAAAGCGCTTTGCTTTTATGGCACTACAGTGTAGCGATTAAATAGCCGTTAAATCAATAGTTTTGGCTGTGGCATGCTCTAAGCTAGATCCATTCAGAACTTTATTTTCATTAAATATTGCAGAATTTAAATAGTGTCAAATTGAAACGAAAAAAAGCTCAGTCAGTGAAACGAGCATCTTGAAGTAGTTTAGGTATATACTTAAGTAAATAAAGAGGATGAATCATGACTAAAATTATTACATGTTTGTTGAGCTTGGCAATTGTTATAAGCCAAAATTCGGCAGTTCAAGCCGCACAAGTTGAAGTTAAATGGACAAATCCTGATAAATATACTGATGTTGATGCTGGCGAAGAGCACCGTCAACACTTTAAAGATAGAACTTTTAAAGCGTTTGAAAAACACTTTGCTAAGTTGGCCGAATTGTTACCTGAAAATCAGAAGCTAATTTTTGATATTACTAATGTAGATTTAGCTGGTGATGTTAATTTTGGTGGTGTAAAGCGTATTCGTATTGTAAAGGATTTGTTTTTTCCACGTATGGAATTTAGTTATCAATTATTAAATGCTGATAATAGCGTGATTAAAAGCGAAGAAGTTTCCCTAAAAGATATGGGTTTTATGATGCATAGTGGTTTGAGATATCGTAATCAAACCTTAGGCTACGAAAAAGAGATGCTTGATGATTGGTTTAAAAAGAACTTTGAAAATGAGATGGTAAAGTAGCTAGTCTGTTTAGACATAATAAAAAACGCAGCTTAGCTGCGTTTTTTATTGTAGCAATCGTGTTTCTAGCTTTGTTCAAATTTAGCTAAAACGGTAAATAACTGCTCAATCTTTTTGACAATATCGATCAGTGCTTGCTGATCTGAAGTTTTTTGCCAATAAATTAAATCATTCGCGACTTCTTCAACATAAGGTTGAAAAGTATTTGCTGAGCATTTAAAGCCAGCATCTTTGGTAAATATGGCTGCAAAGCCTGCTTGTTTAGCTTCACGTAGTGTTGTTAACGTGGCGTCTGCTGCTAGTGATTGCTTTAAAATTATCGAAATATTATCAATTAATTGTTTGTGTACTGCTTCGCTCATAATGACTCATTTTCGTGTTGTATTTCCAATGGCGTTATTATGCCAAATTGATTAGGTTTTTGTTAGTCCTGCTGCAATTTCTCTGACAAGTTTCACTAACAGGTCAATATCCCCACCGATAACTAAACGGTTTATAATTTTGAATCCTGTGTATTTAAATCGCAACTATTATGTCAAATTAATGGGAGTTTTGTTCGCTTCTCCTGCTATTTCTCTAACAAGTTTTGGCATTAAATACCCGGGCAA
>TARA_R110000744_G_scaffold369252_1_pt1 | contig 33901 bp, 25 predicted proteins | sample TARA_R110000744 | Tara Oceans TARA_R110000744 (sample SAMEA4398083) | marine metagenome | biome: Polar Biome; feature: [DCM] deep chlorophyll maximum layer (ENVO:01000326); material: water (ENVO:00002006), including particulate matter (ENVO:01000060) such as... | depth 36 m | reverse complement strand
TACTGACAATATCGGCACGGGGGTTCGATTCCCCCCGGCTCCATTAAAAACAGGGTTCTGTCACATTACGACAGCGACCGACAGAAAGCGTCTAAGGGACACTGTAAACGGGCTTTATGCCCTTTCCAGATGTCCGCAGACAACGACAGCAAAAGACACCATAACACCCCGTGGGACCATCTCAAGAGAGCGCAGAAGAGAGCGCTCCATTTCTCCCCCACATCTACCTCTGCTCTCAACTGGATCCATTCTGGCTCTAGAGGAGGTGTTGTCATGACACTCTCTCCAGATCTCCGGGGTGCCTATGTCCAGATGATTCAAGATATCAAACCAAATATCGCCATCACACTCAATACATTTCCAGGATGCCTCGTCTCAGATAACACCATGCTTTCTCGGTTGAAGCACTTCGATGCCCAGATTGCACGAAGAACCCTTGGACGGAGATGGGCATCAAAGCCTGAAACGGATCGAATCCATGGAGTCTACGTGCTAGAACATGGCATCAGTAGTACACACCCCCACTGGCATGGATTCGTAAAGGTGCCAGAAAATCAACATATTCGGTATGTAACTCTCATGAAATACATATGGGAAAGCTCATATAACCGAAGCTGGTTCGAAATCGATAGCCAGGCTCTTGAGGATTACACATCTCGTGCAGCCTATGTACTTAAGGAAGTATGGGCTGAATCAACCGACAATATCGTCTTCACAAACATGCTGAGGGGCTAGCTGAGCCCCACGATCGTGAGCGCTACGTCGCAGCGAGCGGAGGAATTGAATACCGATGGCTAGCTGGCTGCTCAATGGCATGGACTGCTATAGAATCCTTCTGTAGATGCTGTTTGATCACGAATCGATAAAAATCATTAAACTTCGGGGATCTCTTATGAAAGATGCACAAAAGCCTGACCATGCGAGTCTGAGCACGATTATTAATCGCATCAAAGAAGGTAGATATGTCATTCCTGACTTTCAAAGGGAATTTGAATGGCGACCGTGGGATATTCGTGATCTGATAAAATCAATATTTCTTGATTACTACATAGGGAGCCTATTGCTCTGGAAAGGTAAAAAGGAGAATTTTGATGCTCTCTCATGCGAATCGATATACGGTTTTCAAGGTTCCAATCAAAAACCTGAGTACATAGTTCTTGATGGTCAGCAACGCCTTACGGCAATGCTCTATGTATTTCTTGCACCAGACATTCCACTGCCCAAACGTGCGAATCGGTATCTCTTTTATATAAATGTTGACAAATTTATGACAGAAGATTATGACCAAGCATTTGATTACGCTTGGGCAAAGAATCACGTAAACAAAATACTAAATGACCAAGAGAATCAATATGAGAATCATATTTTTCCACTCTCAGTCATTGGTGCAGGTGGCTGGGATCTACCAAATTGGGTCCAAGGATACGAAAAATACTGGGCTAAAAAAGTTTCTTTAGCAGAAGATTTAGGTGACGATGAGGCACTGAATTCCGCAGTTCATTTTGCAAAGGACGCCACTGAATTTGGCGAACACCTCAAAGGCATTACTGAACAGTATCAAATCACATACATCGAGCTCGACAAAGAACTTGAAATTGAAAAAGTTTGCGACATATTCACACAAATCAACAGCCGAGGTATTCAGCTTGATGTCTTTGATCTTTTCAACGCGATGCTTAAGCCGAAGAATCTACAACTCAAACACATGTGGCGTGAAGCCGAAGAACAACTTGACTTTGTTAAATCTAAAAAAATGAATGTCTATATTCTTCAGGTGATGTCTATCTTGGTTCAATCCTACTGCTCAGCAAAATATCTTTACTATCTTCTTCCGGGGCATGAGAAGCACATTCGAGATAAAAATGGTGTTCGCAAAACTGAAGTCCTAGTCGCAGACACTGAGTCCTTCACAGGTATGTGGGACAACGCAGTAAAATCACTAGTTGCGGCTATCAAGCTGCTCAAGCACCCCCAAGAATTTGGAGCGATTTCATCAAAGTACCTTCCATACGTCTCAATACTCCCAGCATTTTCGGCTTTACAATCACACATCAAAAATCTCCCTGCGAACGACCAACTTACAGCCCAACGAAAAATTCGGCACTGGTATTGGGCTTCCGTTTTTACAAATCGATACTCGGGATCTGTTGAATCTACTAGTGCCCGTGATTTTCTAGATGTCAAAGAGTGGATTTCACAAGATGCCTCTGAGCCTTCTGTACTCCAAGAATTCAAATCGAACTACAAAAACATCGAGCTAAGAAAAGAAACAAAGAGCGGGACATCAATATACAGCGGAATTTTTAATCTTCTAGTACTTCAGGGCGCGAGAGATTGGATGACCGGAAATGTACCGCAGCACGACGATCTTGATGACCACCATATTGTCCCGGCTGCATGGGGCAAAAAACATCTCAAAGGCAATGAGATAAATACAATCTTGAATCGAACACCGATTACATCAGACACAAATCGAAAAATTATTGGATCGAAATTACCAAATGAGTATTTGCCTGAGCTGATTGAAACCAATGGTGAATCAACCGTTCGAAACATCTTAGAATCTCATTTTATCTCTCCTGAAGCTCAAACTATTTTGTTACGAAAACCATTCACTCCTGCAGATTTTGATGCCTTTATCAAGGTCAGACAAAGAACAATTCAAGATGCTATAGAGAATCTACTCATCAAGGAAAGACTTGACCTCGCTCCCCATCTAAGAGATTTTGACGCACAAATCGAACTGGTTGAGCTTCAAATTCGTTCTCTAATAGCGTCGACTTTGGACAAGCATAATGAGGTCGTTCCATCCCATATCGAGCTTAGTGCAAAAGAGAGAATTGAACGGGCATCGAAGAAGAATGCGGCAATGGAAACAGAAAAATACGAAACCCTAGAGGGCATACTTGAATTTTGCGATCTCCGTGAGTTGCAAAATATAATTACATCAAAGTCCCTCTGGACTATTTTTTCAGATATTTTTACAAATAAGGAAACACTAAACTCAAAATTTTCTCAACTTGCGGAACTACGAAATGGAATACGTCATAGTCGAGATGTTGACGAGATCACACGCAAAGAAGGTGAAGCATCGATTTTGTGGTTTGAAAAAGTGTTATCTTAAATTCGGATTTTCGATCCACAGATTTGAACTACTACAGGCATAGCAGACCAATTTTCAGATTGTTTTGTGACGTTCCTGGGAGAACTCATTGGCAAAGAAAAAGAAGATATCAAAGAAGAGCAGTAATACGGTCTCCATTGGCTTTGAGGAAAAACTCTGGCTTGCTGCTGACAAGCTTCGTGGATCCATTGATGCAGCCGAGTACAAGCATGTTGTGCTGGGGATGCTCTTCCTCAAGTACATCTCTGATGCCTTTCAGAGCCGGCGTGAGGAACTTGAGATTCTTGCAAAGGATGAATCGAGTGATTGGTTCTGTCCTGATGAGGATGCTCTCAATGCCCTTCTTGAAGAGCGGGATGAGTATGCCTCGAAGAATGTCTTCTGGGTTCCCCAAGAAGCTCGATGGCATCAACTTCAAACCCAAGCTAAGAGACCCGACATCGCCAAGATGATTGACGATGCGATGTTTGAGATCGAGAAGGTGAACCCTCGTCTCAAGGGGGTCCTTCCACGGAACTATGCCACCAAGGGGATTCCACCTGAGCGCCTTGGAGAGCTGATCGATCTCATCTCCGGAATTGGTCTTGGTGACAAGGAATCACGATCAAAGGACATCCTCGGTCGGGTCTATGAATATTTCCTTGGGAAGTTTGCGGCTGCAGAGGGCAAGCTTGGTGGAGAGTTCTTCACTCCCCAGTGCATCGTCCGTTTGCTCGTCGAGATGATCGAGCCATTCAAGGGTCGGGTGTATGACCCTTGCTGTGGATCGGGCGGCATGTTTGTGCAATCAGAGCGATTCGTCGAGGCTCATGGTGGTCGATCGACGGACCTTTCCATTTATGGGCAAGAATCAAACCCGACCACCTGGAAACTCGCCAATATGAACCTTGCCCTACGAGGGATCGAGGCTCACCTGGGTGAGAAGCATGGCGACAGTTTCCATCATGATCTTCACAAGGATCTGAAGGCTGATTTCATTCTTGCGAATCCACCATTCAATATCTCCGACTGGGGCGGAGATCGTCTCAAGGAGGATGTCCGTTGGAAACTCGGCAGACCCCCCACTGGCAACGCGAACTACGCATGGATCCAGCATTTCATCCATCACCTCGCACCCAATGGCATCGCCGGCTTCGTTATGGCGAATGGATCCATGTCTTCCAACAGTGGCGGTGAGGGTGATATCCGCAAAGCCATGGTCGAATCGGATCTGGTTGATTGCATGATCGCTCTTCCCGGTCAGCTGTTCTTCACCACAGGCATACCAGTATGCCTCTGGTTCGTCACACGAAACAAAGCTGGTGGCAAGGTCGCCAACAAGAAACTCCGTGACCGACGGAAGCAAACACTCTTTATTGACGCCCGCAAGATGGGTGCGTTGGTGACTCGCAAGCTCCGTGATCTCAACGAGGAAGACATCCTCAAGATTGCTGACACCTACCACGCATGGCGTGGAGAGGGTGGCGAGTATGAAGATGTTGCCGGGTTCTGCAAGTCCGCATCCAAGGAAGAGATCGAGGGTCATGGGTTTGTGCTCACTCCGGGTCGGTATGTTGGAGCCGAGGACATCGAGGATGACGGCATCCCGTTTGAGGATAAAATGGAACGACTGACCGCAACGCTGCGTGAGCAGTTCGCCGAGTCTGCCAAGCTCCAAGCCCAGATCGAGGCGAATCTTGCGATGGTCTCAAATGCAGTCGCTCAGGGAGACGGATAATGGGGTCATGCTCAACCCAAATAAGCATGTCGCGGGGCACAGTTGTCAACTATTTTTTGATATTTGAGACGAATACTGGAGCACGAGAAATGGTCAATTATCCCCTATATCAGCTGGCTATAGGGGCAAAATGCCAACTCAGGAGCGAACTACTGTACCATTTTGGTCGTACAGATTGTAGAAATAGTCTTGAAAGACAGGTGAAGTGTCGATATAGTCATCACAGTAGACCCGCCATGCCTCTGCTTGCAAGCACACTTTGGTGGGTTTTTCTTTGCGCTCATCACCTGACAGGAGGCGTGCGTGAAATTTAATAAACCAGCACTCACATTTGAGCAGCAGGCAGATCTGCTGATCAGCAGAGGTCTAGGTGGCGATCGGGATTTGATCATTGATCGCCTCAGCATGGTCAGTTACTACAGACTGAGTGGGTATTGGTATACATTCAGAAAGCCAGATCCGAACAGTCCTGATCAGCGCTTAGACGGGTTCCAAGTAGGCACCGAATTTGACACCATCTGGTATCGCTATGTCTTTGATCGGCATCTCCGCTTGCTAATGATGGATGCCATTGAACGGATAGAAATCGCTGTCCGAACTTCACTCGCATTCAAGCACGCTCATGCACACAGCCCGTTTGCCTATGCAGACGATCCAAAGTCATTGGTAAGACTAAACAGTCATGATCGACTCAAACTCAAAAACTCCGTCAATGGGGAATACAACAGAAGCAAAGAAAGCTTTGTGACCCACTTCAAGACAAAGTACGGTGATTCTCACAACGATCTCCCTGTATGGATGGCTGTTGAAATCATGACCTTTGGATCAATGCACACCATGTACCGTGGATCATCACAGTCCATCCGCAAGACTATTGCTCAAACATTTGGTGTACATGAAAATGTGTTTGGAACTTGGATGCTCACCATTCAAACAGTACGGAATATCTGTGCTCACCACAGCAGATTGTGGAATCGTGAAATCGGAACCAAACCTCTTATACCAAACAAATTACCTGAATGGAACACGCCTGTTCAGATCACCAATAACCGAATGTTCGGCGTGCTCACGATCTGCAAATGGTCGCTCGATCGCATCGCTCCGCAAAGCTCATGGCATCAGCGATTCAAAGCTCTCCTTGCTGAGTATCCAAATATTCCCTTGGTGAGTATGGGATTCCCTGCGAATTGGGAAGAATCCCCTATATGGAAATGAGATCTTGATGACCGACGAAACTCCCAAATCAGGTGTAATGCTCTTCCAGCCCAATGACGGCAGCGAGTCGCTCAAGGTCAGGATCGAGGGTAAGACTGTTTGGCTCACCCAACGCCTCATCTCAGAGCTCTATCAGGTCAGCGTTCCGACTGTAAATGAGCATTTATCAAACATTTACAGCGAAGGCGAGGTAGAGAAGACCCCAACTATTCGGAAATTCCGAATAGTTCAAACAGAAGGCGATCGGCAGGTTGAACGGGAGATTGACCACTACTCCCTCGATGCCATTCTTGCCGTTGGGTATAGAGTCCGCTCCAACCGTGGGACCCAGTTCCGGCAATGGGCGACGGCGACCCTGAGTGAGTATCTCGTCAAGGGCTTTGCCATGGACGATGAGCGGCTCAAGGAAGGGCGAAACCTCGGGCGGGACTACTTCGATGAGCTGCTCGAACGCATCCGTGATATCCGAGCTTCGGAGCGTCGGTTCTATCAGAAGATCACCGACATCTACGCCACGAGTATTGACTATTCGAAGGACGATAAACTGACACGGAAGTTCTTCCAGACCGTGCAGAACAAGCTCCACTGGGCGATCCATGAGCACACGGCTGCCGAGATGATCATGCTGCGGGCGGATGCGGACAAGCCCAACATGGGGCTCAAGACCTGGAAAAACTCGCCGGGCGGTGCGATCCGCAAGGGTGATGTCGATGTCGCCAAGAACTATCTAGAGCAAGAAGAGATCACGGCTCTCAATCGGGTCGTCACGATGTATCTGGACTTCGCCGAGGATCAGGCAACTCGGAAAAACCCGATGCACATGGCGGACTGGATCAAGAAGCTCGATGCATTCCTTGAGTTCAACGAGCGAAACATTCTGACGCACGCCGGGAAGGTGTCGGCGAAGCTCGCCAAGAAGCACGCGGTCAAAGAGTTTGAGAAGCACGAGGAAGCACGGAGATTGCGTGAAGCGAACGAGCCGACGAGTGACTTTGATCATGCGGTCGATGCTGTGAAGCGGTTGGAAGGTGGCGGAGATGAGTGATTGGTATCAAGTGCAACTTGGCGACCATTGCAATTTGTTCACTGGATTCCCATTTAAAAGTGCTGAGTATGTCAAGGACGAAAGTGCAGTAAAATTGGTTCGTGGTGACAATGTAATACAAGGGAAGATGCGTTGGGATGGAGTCAAGCGATGGGCTACAACCGGACTTTCTGAGCAGCCGGAGTATGTACTTAAATCTGATGATGTGGTTCTCGCTATGGATCGTCCGTGGATTGAAGCGGGTCTGAAATATGCTCGTATTCTTGAAGCCGATCTCCCATGCTTGCTCGTGCAGCGTGTAGCTTGCCTTCGAGCACTAGAAACTCAAGAACAACGGTTTTTGTATTATGTGATTGGTAGCCGTGCATTCACTGATCATGTTTTAGGTATACAGACTGGGACAGCAGTTCCGCATATCAGTGGTGATCAGATTCGGAGATTTGAGTACATTCTCCCTCCCCTCCCCGAGCAGCGGACGATTGCTTCGGTGCTTGGGGCGTTGGATGACAAGATCGAGTTGAATCGGCGGATGAACGTGACGCTCGAAGACATGGCAGCGGCGATCTTCAAGGCGTGGTTCGTGGACTTTGAACCCGTCCACGCCAAAGCCAACGGAGCCACATCCTTCCCCGGCATGCCTCAGGAAGTGTTTGATTCCCTGCCGAGCGGGTTTGTGGATTCAGAACTCGGGGAGATTCCGGAGGGGTGGGAAGTTAAAAGCTTAGATGAAATCGCCGATTATCTCAACGGTTTGGCACTGCAAAAGTATCCTCCAGACGACGGTCCATCACTGCCTCGCTTGAAGATCGCTCAATTGCGGAAGGGCAATGTTGAGGGGGCAGATATGAGCAACTCTAAAGTACCAGAAAAATATGTCGTTCAAGATGGCGATGTCATTTTTTCTTGGTCCGGTAGCCTCCTTGTGAAAATTTGGACCGGTGGAAATGCAGCACTCAATCAACATCTGTTCAAAGTCACATCTGAGCACTATCCCAAATGGTTTTACCATCTCTGGACTGCTCATCACCTCGATGATTTCCAGCGAACCGCAGCGAACAAGGCAACCACTATGGGGCATATCAAGCGTCACCATTTGTCGGATGCAAGGGTCGTCGTCCCTTTAGATAGTTCCTCTGACTCATTTGCCTCAATGACTACGATAATTGACCCTTTATTTGATCAATGCATCGCTAATGATTTAGAGGCTCGGTCTCTCGCAAACGCTCGCGACACGCTACTCCCAAAGTTGTTGTCTGGTGAGGTGCGGATCCCAATCGTTGAATCCGCCCCAACCCATGATGATCAGGGCAACCGATGCCAAGCCCCCAGTAGGGACGCACTCCTCGAAATCGCACGCCTGGCTGAACCGTTGGAGCACGAACCGGTGGCTGAACTTGCCTCTAGTGATCCATCCGATGGCGGACCGATCTCCATGCCGATCATGATCTATGGAGAGACGATTGAGAAGTTGGTCAAGCTCGCGTATGAGCACGATTTGGTTGTATCATTTGATTGGACGGAATGGCAATCGCAAGCCGAGGAGCTGATCAACGATCCTGTCAAGCTTGCTGGGGCTGATCTGGTGATGGTGCAACGCCTGATGACGCTGCATGTTCGCAAAGAGCGGTTCTGTGAGGGGCACCTCTCGGAGATGCACGCGAGCGGGCATCTGGTTGCCCTGCTCCGGCGGATTGGTGAGATTGCAGAAGGGATGAAACGATGACGGCACTGAACTACACGGCACACAAGAAACTCTCCCTCCGTCAGCACCCGACGCTCAACGAACAGTGGCTGCACGATCGGATCTGTGATGACCCCTCGATCCTCGGGCTGGGAGATGTCCGCGTGCTGGATCGCGAGCGGACCCTGACCGGCGGCGGGCGTCTAGACCTCCTGCTGCTCGATGACGACAACGACCGACGCTATGAGGTCGAGATCCAGCTGGGGGCGACGGATCCAAGCCACATCATCCGGAGCATTGAGTACTGGGATCTTGAACGCCGGCGATACCCGGCGTATGAGCACATCGCGGTGATCATCGCGGAAGATATCACGACACGGTTTCTTAATGTCATGGGGTTGATGTCGGGGAGTATCCCGATGATCGCGATCCAGCTCGATGCGTTGACGATTGAGAATCACATCCTGCTTAACTTTGTCCAGGTGCTCGACCTGACGGACCTGCGAGCGGATGACACTACTGAAGAAGATTCAGGAGGTGGAGTCGTTGATCGTGGTCACTGGGATTCAAAGGCGGGCACGCTGATGCCACTGGTGGATTCGATGTTCGAGATGATCAATCGGCACGCAAAGGCAACACAAGAACCAAACTACCTCCGCTCCTACATTGGTCTTCGGTCGAATGGTGTCGTGAGAAACGTTCTGTATATTGCCCCAAAACGCACCAAGAAGTTTCTCAATGTGAGCATGCGGATCAATCAGGCGACTGAATGGAAAGATCGGTACGAGGAAGCCGGAATTCCGGTTCAGAGCAAGCGAAAGAACAGACTCCAGATTAAACCATCAAAGGAAGATTTTCAGAATCACGCAGAGCTCATCGAAGAAACGATTAAAACTGCCGTACTGGAATCTGAGATCTGATCATGGTGAGCAACTTCAACGAAGATACGGTTGAGCAAGCAACACTCGAATGGTTTGAGGGTCTTGGGTACTCCACAGCTCATGGTCCAGACATTGCACCAGAAGGAACTGGACAAGAACGCGATAGCCATTCGGATGTGCTGCTTGCTGATCGACTTCGTTCTGCATTGCTGACACTCAATCCAAGCATCCCTGCTGACACGATCGATGGGGTAGTCAAGCAGCTCCAACGCCCTGAGTCGCCATCACTCATCGAGAATAATCTTGCGTTTCACAGGCTGATTCGCAACGGTGTGGATGTTGAGTATCAGTTGCCGGATGGATCAACCAAAGGGGACAAGGTCTGGCTCTTTGACTTTGTCAATCCTGATCGCAACGACTGGCTAGCCGTGAATCAGTTCACGGTTATTGAGCAGATTGGATCCAACAAGCACAACCGCCGACCTGATGTCGTCGTTTTCGTCAATGGGATACCGTTGGCGGTCATCGAACTCAAGACTGCAGGCGATGAGAATGTGGGAATCTGGGATGCGTACAAGCAGCTGGAGACCTACAAGGCTGAGATCCCGAGTCTGTTTGTGTCCAACGCCTTGCTCCTGATCAGTGATGGGCTCGATGCACGCATCGGCTCGTTGACCGCTGGGAAGGATCGGTTCACCCCATGGCGGACAATCGATGGTCTGGAGATCGCCCCCAAGAACATGCCTCAATTGGATGTGGCAGTCAAAGGCGTGTTCGATAAACGGTTCTTTCTCGATTACATCCGCAACTTCACGGTGTTTGAAACCAACGATGTGAAGATTATAAAGAAAATCGCGGCGTATCACCAGTTCCATGCCGTACGAAAAGCGATTGACGCGACTGTTGTCGCCGCGAAGCCTGAAGGCGACCATCGTGCGGGTGTGATCTGGCACACGCAAGGATCAGGCAAGAGTCTGACGATGCTTTTCTATGCCGGACGAATGATCGAGGAGCCACGACTAGAGAATCCGACGATCGTAGTGCTCACCGACCGCAATGATCTTGATGACCAACTCTTCAGCACCTTTGCCGGCGGGCAGTCTTTGCTCAGGCAAACTCCAGAACAAGCAATCGATCGGGGAGACCTCCGGGACAAGCTGACACGAGCAAGCGGTGGTGTAGTCTTCACGACAATCCAAAAATTCATCCCCAATGAAGGCTCGAATGTACATCCATTGCTTTCTGATCGCCGCAATATCATTGTGGTTGCAGATGAAGCCCATCGGAGTCAATATGGATTTAAGGCAAAGGTCGACACGAAGACTGGATTAACGACCTATGGCTTTGCCAAATATTGCCGGGATGCAATGCCGAACGCAACCTTTATCGCGTTCACGGGAACTCCTGTTGAGAGCACAGATGTCAGCACTCGGGGGGTCTTTGGAAACGAAATTGACATCTATGACATCGAGCGTGCTATCGAAGACAACGCAACGGTCCCGATCTATTACCAGGGTCGTCTTGTGAAGGTCGGAATGGATGCTGAGGCAGCCAAAACGCTTGATGAGGAAATTGACGAAGTTACTGAAGGCGAAGAACTCACCGATACCGAGAAACTCAAAACCAAGTGGGCTGCCCTGGAAGCGATTGTTGGTTCTGACGAACGATTGGAGAAGGTTGCTCAGGACATAGTCGAGCATTTTGAAGATCGTTTAGCCGCACTGGAAGGCAAAGCAATGGTTGTTGCGATGTCTCGTCGTATCTGTATGGCACTTCACGATGCCATCATCAAGATACGCCCTGAGTGGTATTCCGACGGTGATGACAAAGGTGCAATTAAAGTCATCATGACAGGGAGTGCGAGTGAGGGACCTGAGGTCACCAAACATTCACGCAATAAAGCACGCCGTGAGGAAATCGCCAAACGTTTCAAGAATCCGAAAGATCCATTAAAACTTGTGATTGTCCGTGATATGTGGCTCACAGGATTTGATTGCCCGTGTATGCACACGCTCTATGTGGATAAACCGATGAAAGGACACGGGCTCATGCAAGCAATTGCACGAGTCAACCGTGTCTTCCGTGACAAGCCAGGCGGATTGATCGTTGACTACATCGGTATTGCTGATCAGTTAAAGAAGGCGTTGTCTACTTATACTCAAAGTGGAGGTAAGGGCACAACAACAATTGATCAGCGTGAAGCTATTGCTGTCATGATCGAGAAGTATGAGATTGTGAAGGGGATGTTCCACAACTTCGATTACAGCCGGTTTTTCTCCACCAAAGCATCGGAGCGAATGTCGATTATCCCCGAAGCTATCGAACACATACTGGAGTTGGAAGACGGTAAAGCTCGGTATCTCCAATCAGTACTCGAATTGTCAAAAGCTTTTGCCCTTGCTACGCCTAGCCCAGAGTCAATAAACATTCGCGATGATGTTGGCTTCTTCCAAGTCGTCAAAGCAGGAATCGTAAAGGCAACCACTAGCGAGAAGATATCTGCCGAGGAACTGGATATCGCGATTCGTCAGATCGTCTCAAAAGCGGTCGCTTCAGAGGGTGTCATTGATATCTTTGCATCAGCAGGATTAGAGAATCCCGATATTTCTATTCTGTCTGATGAATTCTTGGCTGACCTTCAGGCATTGCCGCAAAAAAACCTTGCATTAGAATTACTCCGCAAACTCATCAACGATGAGATCAAAGTATGTAGCCGAACAAATATCGTCGAAGCACGGTCCTTCAAGGACATGCTTCAGGCGTCTATTTTGAAATACCAAAATCGTGGTATCGAATCGGCTGAGATCATTGATGAATTGATCAAGCTTGCCAAGCACATGAAAGAAGCACAGCAACGTGGCGAGAAGCTAGGGCTCAATGTGTCTGAAGTGGCGTTCTATGACGCACTGGCAACCAATGAGAGTGCGCAAGACGAGCTTGGAGATGACACGCTGAAGCAAATTGCCCGTGAACTCGCCGATCGTATCCGCAAGAGTGCCACTATTGACTGGACAATAAAAGATACCGTTCGGGCAGAAATGCGTGCGATGGTTCGGCGACTGTTGAGAAAGTACAAATACCCGCCAGATCAGCAAGAAGCCGCAACAGAGCTTGTTCTGGCTCAGGCGGAAACGCTAACTGAAGCATTGACAGTTTGATTTGAGCGACCATTCCATCTAGACGCTCAACATACGGCTTAATCTTTATTAGCCGGAAACCAACTGCCGCGCGATCTCTCTCCTATGACTGGGATTGATATGAGATCCAATGGTTGTTCTGTTTTTAACATTACTGCTACGAATAAGTTATTTATTGAAAGAAAACCTGATTTACACCTGACACAAGCAACAACTGATTTGCTGTCTGGGCTTCTTACACCAAATGCGTCTTTTGCACTCTTTAAAGCATTGTGCTCTTTCTTCAACCATTCAATATCTGACTCCCCCAAGGTTACACGCTCTGCAATTTTTTTTGAGTCTAGCAACGCACGAAGAACAGACAATTCGCTCTTTCTGTTTAGATATATCTTTTCAGCTCTGATCCCTAAAATACTACACGATTCTGTTTCCAGTGCCAAGCATGTCTTCCCTGACCAATCACTCTTTACAAGAATTGTACTCAGTCCTGTTTTTTTGCAATTGACCGCTTCTGAAGTGTGATCCGAAATATACTTCAATGAACTATTTGGAACGGACTCCATCCTTCTTGTGCTCCCAATACGCCCAGTCACTGCACAAACACTAGCTTCGTTTTCTGATACCGACCTGCCAGTTATCTCGCAATACACGGCTTCTTTGGGCAATATGAGCTTGTTCGATGCAGAACATTGAACCATTAGTTTAGTTTGACCATAAATTCCACTGACATCGCTAGAAGACAAAAGTCGTACGTCAATTAATTTGCCTGATATTTCGCATCGAGACAACTCGTCCGGAAGTAACCGTACGGCAGATATTTCACACGCTTTCAGCTCATCCGGCAATGCCAATCTACCGCTTGAAGGAGATTCAACAAGCAGTTGATCATCAACAAGCTTTCCTGAAACCGTCGAGACATCAAGTTCATCTATGCATAATCGACGCCCAGAGACTTCGCATGCGACGAGCTCCTCTGTCAAACATCTTCTAAATGGCGCTCTCTCAGATGATACCATTGACTCTTTTGCAGCATACTGCCCACTAACAGATGACGTTTCTGCTTCGTCCAAAAGAATCCATCCTGCAGGGTCAACTGATCTGACAAACTCGGAACTGTGCCCAATACGATTCGATTGCACAGATACTTCTTTATGATCAAATCGAAACATCTTATTGGACAAGTCACTTTTCATGAGCTCGTTCGGCAACAATTTAGTTTTTGTAAAATCACAAACTTGCAGAAGTGCTGGATTTACTATTTTCCCTGAAACTTCTGAAACTGCTGATTCACCGCGTAGCATTGCTACGCCACTTTCTGAACACAGTACCATTTCTGATGGTAAACCTCTCTTTTGTGGTGATATCTCTGAATATTGAAGCTTGTTTATTCCAGCCCATTTACCAGATTCATCTGACTGCCCTGCTTCTTGATATCCAATCAATCCGATTGGATCTACAGAGTTAACGAACTCAGATATATGCCCTAATTTTCCTGAAATCACGGACACAGCCCTTTGGTCTGACCTAAATGAATGAGTTGAAAATTCGCTATTTTCACATTCCTCTGGGAGTAGAAACACGTCAGTGAAATTGCATCTTTCACATTCATCTGGAATCGCCGATCGGTTGGACACACCAGACTTTACAAGAATCCCACGTTTCACTAGCTTCCCAGTAATTGCACACGATTCAAGGGCATGTTCCAGTACTAAATCCCCTGATACTTGACATTTGAACAAATACTCCTTGATCGCAAATTCACCAGTCGCGGAGCATTGGGTAAGTAAAGATTTTTTAACTTGTTGTTTAGAGACAAAACAAGTGCTGATCGCCGACTCCGGCAGTATCTGACTTGAAATTTCGCATGCTAACCAATTGGATTTGCACTCAAGAAAAACGACATCACCAACACCTGGAATCAGTTCAAAGTACACATCACACAAGGCTTCCTCGCAAACTTCCACTAACGCTCGAACTTTCATGACTACTGTTTTTGCACCGTGTACCCCAACTGACCTTGCGGCTACAGAAGGTATAAACCTCTCATTAATCACCTTGGCGGTTTCACGACTCTCAGCTCTTCCGAGTTCCTCCGCTAACCTCTGTTCGTAGAATGATGAAAAGTTTTTAAAATCAGCTTCACCTGTAACAGCTGCATGCACTTTCCCATCTATATCAAGCTCCATATCTTCTACATCCAGAGTCATGAGCAAGATTTTTTCGTTCTCTTCGGGCGGTGGAATATGATTATCTGAACCATAATTAATCGGAACACGTATAAGCTTTTCAAACTTGTCTATGTTATTTGCAATCTCTGCTTTACAAATCAGTTCGCCAGCAAATGCTCCCTTGGTCTCGGTGATTTCAAAGTCCCTTAACACACAATCAACTTTCTCGGCAAACCAGATTTTCAAGTTCTTGTCTATTGTTGCATCTGAAATCGATGTCCTGTCAACCACATATGAAGACGCTTTTTCAACCCAGCTCTGGGAAAGTCTTTCGAAATCTCTTTTTCCTGGAATATATATTCTCGGAAGTATTGAACCAAAATGTCCGGTGTCTGCAAAATCCTTATAACTGCGATTTTTGAACGTAATTGAGAATGAGTGTTGACCAGGTATTGAAACATCTAGCACATCACCGCTTTTTGCTTGTATACTCGCCCCATCTGCTGCGAGTGCTTTGAGTACGAAATCTCGCGAGTCCATTGAAGGTACGATTGGTGTGATTTCTGGCACTTCCGGTCCATTGGTATGCAATTTTTGCAAATCTCCCAGCGTTGCCTCCACTGTTTCTTTTTCCAACTTGAAAATTTCTTTTGCTTCCTCAATGCTCTTGCTTGCTAGCTCAATAGATTTCGCGTTATCCATTCCCATCAAAGATTCTACAACAAGTTTTCGAACCATTCCTTCAAAGCCGTCCTCACCAAGTCCCACAGAAGGCGCGTCAAGAATGCCTTCAATATCACCGAGAGATTCAGACACCGCTTGTAGTTTCTCGGCAAGTCTAACAACCACTTTTTCTTCAACTGAGCCTGCTAGTACTAAATTCAGCACGATCACATTTGCGTGAACAGAGGCAAGCCTTTGAACTCGACCAATTCGTTGTTCAAGAACCATTGGATTCCAAGGAAGATCATAGTTGACTAATACATTTGCAATCTGAAGATTGATGCCCTCAGCACCCGCATCTGTCGATACCAACACATGGATACCAGGTGGTGATTCATGAAATTTACGAATTGCCCTCTCGTTCGCAGAAGCCTTTCCACCAACGATAAACCCGGCTGGAATGCCAGCTTTATTGAGTGCTTCTCCAATTAGATTTTGGGTTTGCTTTCTTGATGTAAATACAACAACTCGCCAATCCTCTGGCTTTTCTTTTGACAACTGCCCAAAGAGCTTAAACAGCCCGTCGAGCTTTCCCGGTTGAATATCATGGTCGACCTGCTCCGATACCTTTTCGACAACATCCGCAGGAACTGTCCCCTTCGCTGCCATATTCTCTAACTGAGAAAGCAACGCTTGTGGACTACTCATCAAAGCCACACCAATCGAACTTTGAGTGAGACCATTTAATGAACAGCTCTCATCATTGAATAACTCACCAATTATCTTAAAAAGTTCAAGTTCAGGCATGGATGCCGCCACTAATTGTGTTTTGACGATTCGCTCAGGGAATACTAGCTTCGCGTCAGTCCTCCGAGTCCGCACAATATGTGTACCAAGATGCTTTCGGAACGTCTCGCGCTTTCCACGTGCGATTTGAACCGCCTTTGAATCTTGTATATAGTCGGCTTTAAACTCGACTGGATCACCAAGTGGATTTGCATTGCCCTTAGCCACGGTAAGCAAATCAATCAACGAATATAAATCCCACAATCGATTTTGGATGGGCGTCGCAGTGAGCATGAGAACATATTTGAATACCCGATCTTCTAATGCGTTTCGAATACCAACAGCAAATTTTGGCGGCTTTGAAGTACCATGCAAATTTCGAAGCTTGTGTGCCTCATCAAGTATGACCATGTCAAAATTAGACTTCGCCAAGAGATCTAACACCCTACCCAAGCTCTGGTACGTCGTTATGACAATCGGTGTTTGCCGTTGTAGAGCACTTCTGAGCCCAGTTCCTGTTTCACATGTTGCAGGTATGCCAAATTTCTCAATCATTTCTTCACGCCATTGTGGCAACAACAACTTGGGAGCAACGACTAGTACTCTATCAACTTTTCTTCGCACCATCAGTTCTGATACAATTAGACCAGCACTGATAGTCTTTCCAAGACCGACATCATCTGCCAATAAAGCTACTGGTGCAAGTCTACAAAAGGTAATCAGATTTCGAACTTGATGTGCATACGGTTCAAATCGACCATCCCATTCTCCTCTTGAAAGAATGTCTTGCTCGCCACTAATCGTTATTGGTGCATCCAGACTCCATTCGAGTGCTGCAATGTGCAATGCGTATTCATCAGCACTCCGAGCCGACCTCAGCTTTGAAAATTGAAATGAGTGTGTTCGAATATCGTGCATAAATATATTTCTGAAATTTAGTACCAACAATCTCAGGTCTAATGATAGCACTTTCTTCTCCGCACATTTATCGTCTCCTTGGTTCTGACCACCGAATGACCCTGTCCTCCTCAGTGTACCATACCGATAAACTCCAGAAAGTGTGCTTCTGAACTGCTTCAACTGGTGTCCCCACCACTTCCCATAATCCGAGTGTGAGAAAGTCAGCAGCACCGTGGGCAATTGCCCGACCTGCGGAACCATCCTCACCAGTTGAATAATCATACAACGCTCTGCGTTCCTCGATGTCGAACGACTTCGGCTTTCCGAGTTCCATCTCAACAACTCCGCGAGATTGCCCGGAGCGTAGGACAGCAATATCTGGATTATCTGCACCGTGCAGTGCCATACCAACGGAACAACCTCCGTGAGTTAGTAAAAACAAAGCTATACAAAGGACTACTGCTACTTTTTTATTTTGCCCCATTCTTCATCCCTTTTTGCTAATAGAAATTTTGATCCTATACAATCTCGTTGTCTTCAATCAATAAATAACCCGAGCCGATCTTGGTCAAGTGGATTTCGTCGCACTTGACCAAGTGGTCGGGGCATGAGCGTGCATCCCTCAATCACGACTCAGCAGACCAGTAATTATGTAAAATTTAATCTGAAGGAAATCATGCTCATAACGCTAGTTTGATGCGCAGATAATCTCTTCAAAATTGAATTGTTGATTGAACCTCGCTGACATAATGCTGTCAGTCAACTCGAATAACAGAAGTGATCTGGGTTAATCTTGGTATAGGCTTGCTGTAGATTTGGCTAGTTCAAGTACTCTTTCCTGAAGCACTACCGGCTTGATCACCTTGCAATTAGGACCCATAGACAGTATCCACCAGACGATCTCATTGAATCCTGAAACAGTGCATCGCATAGTTGCGGATCCATCTTCATGGTCATCAATCTCCTGCGTTTTATGCCAGATCGTGTCACTGATTGTTTCTGCAAATTCAGGCGAGAACCAGAGCTCAATTTTTTGATCTTTGCCTCGCATCATTCGCCATGCGTTTCCGAGGTGGGCATCAATAGAGAACTCGCTTGGAATCTCAAACGCCAGATTCGTTCTGACTGCTTTAGTGAATCGATTGAGTTTGAGTGTTCGAATATCATTCCTCTCATGATGGTAACCGATTGCATACCACGCACGAACAGAAAATAAAAGTGTGTATGGCTCAAAGTCAAACTCATTTGGATCATCACCATTGACACTAAGTGAGTCGTATTGACAGACCAGTGTCATTCGATCCGCTATCGCTTGCTGAATGGTTTCATATATGTCGGTAAACCCGTCTTGAGGTCCAGACTGCGCAGTCTTGATTGAAACCGTGCTGGATATTTCATACAACTCATCACGAACCGACTGTGGCATCGCCGCTTGCACTTTTGCTAGCCCCTTCCAAGCGGGCTTCGTGAATGGGATTTGCTCTGGTTCAGCAATATGCTCACATAGTGCCGCCATTGCAAGCGCTTCTTGAGCCGTGAGTTGGACAGGGGGAAGGAAACAATCTTTCTCAATTCGATACATTTTTGATGCAGAATCAAACTTGATCTGAAACCCAGCACCCTCCAACTCTTTCAGATCTCGAAAGATGGTACGTTGCTCGACACCACATTCTTGGGCGAGTTCTGCAGGAGTGTGTTTTTGTCCTGACTGAATAAGAGTAAGGACTTTGAGCAAACGATGAATGCGTGTGTATTCTGCCATCACTGATTATGGCAACTTCCCTTCAGTTGTATAGCCAACTGAATTAACTAATACTTTTTCAATCTAAATGAATCAGGAAGTCGTCGAAGAAGGCTCGTCTAGTTGGTCTTGGTAACAAGCTCCCAATACACATCTGATTCCTCGATTTTTTCGATACCATTTCTAGAATTTAAGACTTGAAGTGCAGTGTTTCCGTTATGGTCTCTGATTTTTGTATCAACTCCTGCTGCAAGCAGTGTAGAGACTATCTCAGAATACAGGTTGTGCTTCACAGTAGGAATTAAGGCTGATTCGCATGCTTGATAACAGGCGTTAAAATCTGCTCAAGCATCGATTAACATCATTATCACCTCAATATTTTTGTTCGCACCTGTTGCAAAAGTCAATGCCGTGCGACCGTTTTCAGTGGAATCACTAAATCCAAGCATCCTGGCTTTGTGCACTGTTGTATGGATATACTGATGACTATTTTGCATTGAACACACTTATGCGATCCTCGCTACGAACATTTACATCCGCACCGGCATTTAGCAAAGCCTTGGTCATTTCTAGATTGGAATTTTCCCATGCTGCAAACATCAATGCTGTGTGCCCAAATTTGTCGCGTGCGTATATTTCTGCCCCTACTTCAATCAATACTTTGACAACATCTGGGCTCTAGTTATTTGAAGCTGAAAGCATTAACGAAGTTGGTCAAATGGCGAGGAGAGCATCCAATGCTTCTTCCCTTTGAGCTACCACTTTTTTGACTCAGCCATCTCCTCTACTGCCTCAGGGCTCGGGTTGAAATCCGATGGAATCACAGTCAGCATGACTGTTGATGCAGAAGATTCTGTAGACCCATTTGCTTTGTGATCATTTACATCAGCACTGGCTAGAATCAAGCCCCTTACCACTTCACGGTATGTGCTGTTTGAGGCAGCGAGACGCAGTGCAGTAACACCATCAGCTGTTTCCAAGTTCACATTTGCACCACCTTCAATCAGAACCCTGATCACTTCTGCATTTGTGCCTTCTTTCGCAGCAAGCATAAGTGCAGTACATCCAGAATTGTCTGTAACCGATATGTACGCCTCTTCCTGAATCAACTTCTCAATAACTCCCACATTTGGGTTGTACCGAGCAGCCATCATTAATGCCATCGTACCTGATTCATTTCTTGCGTTCACATTGACCCCGGTTCGGATCAAAGCTTCGATCTCTTGAGGGGTCCCACTCTTTGCTAGTTCGATTAAGTCGCCATCCTGATCAGAACCCCCAAACAGATATAGAATGAAGCGAATCGATTTTACCAGCCATGACTTCGGGAACTGAACCTCATATGGAAATTGCCCCAATACAAATCGGTAGTGATTGTCTGAATAATTTTTTGTTTTGAAACGTCATAACTGTTATCCCTTCGAAAACTTTAATCCCATATAAACTCTGATCTGATGAAAATGTGTATCGCCCATCATATTCATTTCAGAAGCCGAAATAATTTCGCATTGCCAGTGATCTCTTTCCGGCAGACACCAAGGTGATTTCACGACATAGCGTGTACTACGCATGTTAGTGACTCTGGATTTTTCGTACATCATATTTCTCAAATAATGAATAATGTACTGGGAACCCTTTAATGCAGCAGTCGAGCTCCAAGAAGAATTGATTTGACAAGCTGCTGAGTTCTCGATTGTCAACTCGCCGCATTGGCAAAACCAAATGGCTGGTCAACAACAAAACCGCAATCTTCCCAAGCATCTCGGACATCGGACGCTTCGAACATCTCATTCACTGAAATAATCCGCAGTGTTTCGGCAAGATCTCGTACTTGGGCACCTGTCATGCCCTTTGTAAACCTGGTTGCAAGTTCATGGGCTTCTGGGGTGAGCGCCTGAGGGAAGACCAAGCGTTCCACCAATCGACCACGCTCAGAATCTGGCAATGGACCAAAATTGAGCCGTCGATCAAAGCGACCCGGACGATCCGCTAATGCGGTTTCGACGACCTCTGAGCGATTTGTGGTGCCAACCCACAGCACGCCAGGAACATTCTTCAAACCGTCCATCAACTGCATCAGTTCTGCCATTCCTGGGTTTCCACCTCGCCTGCGATCTTCACCGAAGATGTCTATTTCCTCAATGAACACGACGCATGGTGCAGTCAGTTCGATGAGCTCTTTAAGCACTTCTATGCTGTTATGACGGCAAATCTGATCTGGTCCTGCGATACAAATCGATACCCCTTCCAGTTCATTGGCTATTGCACGCAGCAGCATACTCTTGCCACATCCTGGAACACCTTCTAGAAGCACTCCACGCTGACCCCTCGCACCACGACTTTTCAGATCGGTGATATTCTTGGCATATCCGATGATGTGTCTATTAATCACTTCCATCTGCTTCTCAGTGAGGATCACATCATCTAGCGCGACGCTCCCCTGATCAAGCAGCTTCCCAGTGAGATCAAAAGTATGCCCTCGCAAATGGTTACTCTTCTTTGTATGCTCTTTGAGTGCGGAGATCCAATGAGTAGCATTCACCGAATAAATGGATATTTGAATGTCTCCACAATGATCTGTATTCACTGTCAGGACAAACCGTTCACCCGTCTCTACATCCTCGACGAAATAAGCAACTTCTCGTGGAGCCCGAATTGATTCACCAGATGAAATCACACTTCGAAACTTTGGTACTCCCCCATCAGGTCCAACTACAGCGTGCACATGAATGTCATGAATTTTGAAGAATGAAGGAACACAGCAAGCCACGATCTCACCGACGCCAAGTTCCATTTCCCAATCATCATAGGTGGGCGGGCTTCTAGTCCAATGATGGATAACCTTGTCTTGGTCACACTTGTGCTTGTGGATCTCAAGCATCATCCTGAATTCTTGTGATGAGCGTTCATCGAGTTTTGCACCATGGACCGATTCATCCGATTCATTTATATTTTGTGATTTCGTGGTATTTGCCGAAACAGTCATAAGTGCCTCCAAAATATATACGCTGGTGTATTTCGGGAAAAACAAGCGCAACAACACCTCCATTGATTTTTCAAACAAATCGCTGAGTCGAATTGCACTTAAAAATGAGCTCGCCACATATATTTTAGCAAGAATTTTCAAATGTCAAGTTTTTTACGAAACTACCGAACTCCCCTCAGGGAGCATCATTAAGCATCTCGTTTGCATATGTACCATTAAGACTCTCGTTTTCAAGGATGTATTCCAACGCTGTCTTTCCATCACTATCCTTGATACTCACATCCGCACCACCATCTAGCAACTCCGCGATAATTTCAGGATTTGTGGCGTATCTCGCAGCCGTAATGAGTGCCGTCTGCCCATACATCACAGAACGGGCGTTAACATCCGCTCCAAGTTGAATTAGTCGTTTGATGCAGTTTGGATTTGAATTTATCCTAGCCGCGTGGGACAAAGCCTGCATTCCAAAAATTGAGTCCCTTGCATCAATATCAGCCCCTGCCATGAACAAGATCGTGAGGACATCCGGGTATGATGAATCCATTGCAGCCCCCATTAATGGAGACAATCCCTTTCCATTTGCTAAATTAACATCTGCTTTAGCCTCTACAAGAACTGATATGAGTTCAGGAGGTGAATTCTCATATATCGCAATCATCAGCATCGTTTTGCCAGAGTCGAGCAAGGTGTTTGGATCAAGACCAGCCTGAAAGAGAACTGCAAAATTCCGGGGTTCAACTTTGGCTCGTATAGCATGATACAGAAATTCATTGTCAAGCCCTTCAACTGCCTCGTCACCCTGATCGCTGAATACCAAAGATTCAACAATTTTGGAACTCCGATTCTTCGCAATGGCATATTTTAATGCCGTTAGACCCTCACTATCACGAATATCAATCGCTGCTCCCGCTTCAAGAAATGCTGTCACAAAATCCGGGTTTGGGTTGCCCAATACGGCATACATAAGTGCGGTCTTACCGTTTCCATCTGCTTGATCTACATTTGCACCGGCATTCACCAACTCACGAATCACTGCAGGATTTGCCGTTGTCTTGGTAGCGTGCATAAGTACTGATATGCCATTTCCATGGGTTGTACTCACATCGGCACCAAGTTCTATCAACAGCTTCACTCTCTCGATATCTTGAGATTCACCAACGGCAAAGCACAACGCGGTATCTCCCCCGCCAATGTCTGCATTCACATCCACCCCAGCAGTAATGATTTCACGAATGATCTCAATATTGGAGTTTCTAGCGATGGCGTAAGAGATCATTGGATGTCCTTTAATGTTCCGTGCGTTTACATCTGCCCCAGCTTCGAGTAATTCTCTTACAACACCCAGACTTGGATTATCCGAAACTGCTATAAAAAGTGCAGTAGACCCGCTACTCTCGCGGGCTTCGAGTAGGGCACCTGATTCGATCAACAATGAAATTGCCTCAGGCTTGCTAGACTTTGCTGCCGCGATATGAAGTGGTGTCCAATAGTTGTTGTTGACTGCGTTCACATCGGCTCCAGCCCAAATCAATGCATGCACAATCTCAGGATTAGCATTGTAAAACATTGCGAGCATTAGAGCGGTGTACCCATTATCATCACGAGCATCAAGAGCTACCCCAGCTTTGATCAGCAAATGAATGGACTTAAGCGAAGCAGACCCTTGAACGGCTGACATAAGAGGAGTGTGCCCATTACTCATCTGAGCATTGACATTCGCACCGGAATCAATAAGCAATTGAACAACACCCGTGTTCGGATTCTTGGCGAGTGCCCCCATTAATGCTGTGTACCCATTCTCACTCAATGATTCCACTTCAGCACCCGCATCAAGATGCTCCTTCACTACCGAAGCAGGTTCATTGCGAGCAATGAGATAGAACTCATGCTGCCGCTCTTGCACGTCAATGCTCTCTGTTTCTGCTTGCAATGGTTGAACTGCTAAAAGAATACCCACTCCGCCATTGCTGACTCCAAATGCAGGCGTTATGCGAATAAATAAGATGCCCGCAGCAAATAGTGCAGGCATTCCCCATGAAAACGATGACTTGTATATACTCATGAATTCATTCTACACAAGAATCAGGAGTCATACATCATGGACACCCGTTTGCGAATGCTGATAGAAAAGAACTGACATCAAAGAAATTGAACTGGCTGTCACCATTAAAATCAGCGATTGGGTCTCGGAGTTGAAAGAGTACAATGAATCCACTTAGATCGAAGAAATCCAGTTCTCCATCACCCGTAAGATCCGCTAGGCAAGGAGCCAACTCTGGAGTAAACACTATCTTGTCAGCAGTAGAGCAGCAGTTATCTGTTCGGAACACAACCCCGTCAATCTCATCCCAGAGATGTGGACCGAGAAATTCAATATTGACTTTTTCCTCTACAATTATTCCAAATCTTCCTGAGAGCATAATTTCAAGTCCAATCTGATGTGAACTTACACGACTCAATTGCACTAAGCAATGCATATCTACTTCCGAAGTATCAAAATTGATATACATGTCCCGAACACTTTGAGTTCGAACTCCAAATTTGTTATGCTCAAAATATCGGATTCGCATTTTGTCATAATCGACCCTGAAATCAACTAACCCTTCGAATCCATCGTCAGCGGGGGATTGATCTGCATTTTCAAGTACACCATCCCCATCCAGATCCCTACATATCAAAATATCGGGTCCTCTGCCATTTGAAGGACCAATGCCCCTGAGTTCTACATCCCATTCAAGTGTCACCGTATCTGAACCCTGAAACACCGACTGTATTGAATCAGGTCCAGTACTTACATAGCCAGAAGCCCCTGTTCCACCACCTGCCGGGCTCCCTGCATCAGACATGACAACTGAAAAACCGCTACTGAAACCTGTATCCCAATCGTACCATCCAAATTGACCGTCAATAAGGTGGGTGCCCAGCGGTATGTCATCAAAGTTAATGGATATTGGTTCAGCAGACACATTTTGTGTCATCATCATGGTTATCATCAAAATTGGGAGTTTTGCAGACTTACACATTGTTTTTCTCCATATGATTCTTTGGGCATCAAATTGATACTCTCGTACAGATTCGCAGTTCACATCAATTCCTGACACGACGCCTGAAAAATTATTGAATTTCTACAATAAATGAAATGGTCCTGTTTGGTCTATCACCAAACTTGTAGTTTTCGTAGCTTCGCCTTGCCCATGTTGAAATAGGTACTTCAGCCTGTAGATTAGCAAAGCCAAAAGATATGCGAGGATCACCTACCTCGTAATACGGCTGAAATGGTGCCCATGATTCATAGTCAAATGATGATCCATCGATCCATTCAAGGCTTTCTCCATCTGCAGACATGCGAATACCTATCAACGGACCATTTGCTGCTGGGATCAGTTGAAAATTTGGATCATCATACCCTTCGTATTTGTCCTTAAATTCTTCGGAATACTCTTTCAACTCTAAGCTCAATTCACGTTGCTTCACAGACGAGTCACTGAGAAACTCCTCTGGAGCCGCTCGTGCATAACTGGTCCATAGCTGTGGATCCTGCACTATTTCACTGAACAACCACGCATTTTCTTGTGCTGTATTTATCGAAACCAGCTGACCACCAAGTTGATCGGCAATGATGACTGCTTCGCCCAACCCCCATTCAGCTACTTCATGAACCCGTAGGAACGCGAGATACCGATGCCCATTCCCACCACTGTTCTTCTCCCATGTCTTGGCATGTGTCACAACGAATGTGACCAAATCACCACCATTCTTCTCAACTTCAGGATTCGGGATTGTCGTGGTCGATACGGACTCACCAACGCCTATCCGCTTCGGCTTGCTCACCCAGTATCCAATTCCGATGAGTGACACAAACAGAACGATCAATACGCAGATTGCTCTTGCACGCTTTGCTTTATAAATTCGTTCGGTATCTGCTGCTCTGTGTAAATCCTGAGAAAACTCGTCCGAATCTATATAACGATCCATCGGATCTTGGGCACATGCCTTGTTTACAACTTGAATCAGACGGAATCTACGAGCACGATCAACTGGAGAATCAACTAGCTTGCCAACACTGGGAAACTCTTCGACAGGATTGCCAGTAAGAAGACAGTACAAGATTTTGCCCAGTGCAAACAGATCTGTCGAGACCCCCGTCTTTCCGTTGGGTGCAAGATATCCAATGGTGCCAACTGTAGTCAGCTCTGTACGAACATTCGTAGCAACCCCAAAGTCGGCAATTTTCCAAACCCCCCCCACTTTGAGTATATTGGCTGGCTTCATATCTCTGTGAATAATCTTGAGTCCGTGAAGATGCGATAAACCACTCAATAGAGAACTCACGATTTCGACAGCATCATCCGGCGACACCGGCACACCGCTAGCTAGTAAGGATTGAAGTGTAGTTGGAAGATAACGATCGCAGCTGGCTGGGAATGCTTGCTCTTGGGGGTCAGCCAGGTCCATTGTGTAGAAGAAAAACTCATCGGTTGATCCAATATGGTGCATTCTGACAATATTTGGATGAGATGTCGCAGATTCACGCAGTAGTTTGGCAGCCTTCTGCTCTCGATCAGCAGCTGAAAAATGGTCAAAACGTTTACTGATCAGTTTGATTGCAACATGCAGCCCAATTCCATCAGCAGCTAACCAGACACTGCCGAATCCGCCCGATCCAAGAACCCGAATAAGGGTAACACCGCCGAACAGATCACCGGGTTGTGGAGTATCTACACTAACCATGCTACAGCCTCGTTCGACCTGGAGATCATAATTGAGCCCGTCATCTGATCAACCTGGCACAACAACAATTGTACGTCGCGTGCAGGAGGATGGTAGCGAGGAATCCTGGGTACAGTTTGTGCAGCGCTATGAGTATGTAATCGTAGAATACGCAATCAGTTCTGGACTAAGACCAGACCAAGCGGATGATCTCAGGCAAACGGTATTTCTTGAGCTTATCAAGCTGCTCCCTACTCTCTCGATCGATCCGAATAGAGGGTGCTTTCGTTCCATTCTCCGTACAATGGTAAAGAGAAGAACCACTGACTTAATCAGATTACATTATCGTGATTCTAAAATTTATGCAAATCTTGCTGCGGATCAATCAAATCACAAAATTCCACTTTGGGAAAACGCCTGGGAATCTGGGCTCATGAAACAGGCTCTTACAGAAGTTGCTGCATTGGTCAACCCGAATACATACCAAGCATTCGAACTAACAACTATTTCAGGAGTTCCACCGCGAGAAGTTGCAAAGCTACTGGGAATGTCGGTCGATAGCGTATATCAAAGCAAGAGTCGAATCAAAGCTGCAGCGGAGATTCACTACAAGCGACTCAGTAAAGAGGCTGACGGGCAGCTTGACCAACAGTCAAACTCGTGATCTCTTAAACAATCCATCTTGCTTCAGCAGTGGACGGGTTAATGACTCACAAATTCTCGCTCAATCATTTGCACGTGAACTTCTGCGTAATCCTTACGTAAATACCAAAGCAATCGTCAATTTTATTATACAATATTAGTGTATTGAATAGCAGTATATAATTTTTTGACCGCTTTTTACCTCCCCACTTTCAGCCGCCCCTAAATACCTGCTGCCAAGGCGCTTACTGCGCATCACCGTCTACGAAAGCTCATGGGCAATCAAAATAATCGGTGAATAAAACTTGACAAGCACGCCTTATGTAGCTATAATATAGACACGAAATATTTCTCAGTTTCACTCCCGAAACTCAGTTATAACTCGACGGCTACTCGTACGCCATAGCGTTGTTTGTTGTTCAAAAATACGTATTTTGAAAGGATTTGCTTTGATTAAAAAGAGTTAACGCAAACAAATATAGGAGTCATTAATGCACCGAAACCTTAACCCCAAGCCACCCCGTCGCCAACCCGCAACCTGCAGCATAAACGACACAGCCTACTTGCTCGGCGTCAGTCCCCGAACTGTACAACGAGAAATTTCACGCGGATCTCTTCACTCCTTGAAGATTGGAAACCGCCGCCTCGTCCCTCGCACCGAACTTGATCGACTCCTCGGCAAGTCATGGCGAGAAGGGGGTGCAGCATGAGCATCCACAAAAAACGACGCAAGTGCCCGAAGACAAGCAAAACCATCCTATCAAAAAACTACTTTCTCAAGCACAAGTTCGAAGGCGATTCTCGCCCCACGGAAATATCGCTTGGAACCTCCGACAACCGAATCGCTCAGCAAAGAGCGACTGAATACATCAGCAAAGAAGAGCAGAAGCGTTCTGGTCTATATGTAACAGACCAACAGCGGTCTGATGGTGCCCAAAGTCTGCAATCCCTGACAGATCAATACATTGAGTATCTAATTGAAAAGGGAACACAGCGAGATCACTACCGAAAGGTTAAGCAACGCATCACTGATGGGCTCGCTGATCTTGGATGGTCTTCAATGAGCTCAATTAATAAACGCCAATACCAAGAATGGATTCGGTCGCAGAGCAAGTGGTCTAAGAAGACACAAAGCCACTACCAAACAGCATTCAAGGCATTCTTTAAATGGCTCATGGAAGAGGATTATCTTGTCGAGAACCCATTCCAGAATGTTCGAGGTATCAAGGGTATTGCTGAATCAGCACCACCTGTTGCAGCCTTGACATCCGAGGAAGCTCGAACCTTCCTTGCATCATGCCCCCAATATCGACAAGATTTCTATGCACTGATGATCTGCACAGGCTTGAGGGCTATTGAAGTCGATCGCCTCCGTGTTGGCAGCGTCAGAGTTGACGGAAGAAATCGCTACTGGATTGCACTTAACCGGGAAGAATCGAAAGCCCGGAGAGATGAGTTTCTTGAGGTGCCATTGCAACTGGAGCCACTAATAAACAGGCTGATTGAAGATCGCAACGATAATCTCAAGCTGCTCGCAAGGGGTCGTCCAACCAGACGGACCTTCCGGCTAGATCTGCAACGAGCCGGAATCGAAAAGGTACGCTTCGATGGATCTTGTATCACACTACATTCGTTGCGAAAGACCTTCGTAACGCTTGTCAATGGCGTCTCTGACTCCCCAGCTGCAACACAGCGTCTGGCACGTCATACATCTTCAGACCTCACAGAACTGCGTTACACGGACAGGAAAGCGTTGAATCATCATGACATCCTTGACAAGCTTCCAAACATGCTCTCTACAAGCATCGGTGATGAAGATGGATCAACTAGCCCCTCAATTTGTTCAGAGAATGGAGGTACAAGCAATGCTGCTTAATCAATCGATCTGCAAGCCAAGAGAGCGCAGAAGAGAGCGATACCCCTCTGGCATAGCAAAGAACCGCCAAAATCCGGGGGTTCGATTCCCCCCGGCTCCATTCAACATCAGTATCTGGACACTCCGCGTCACGACCCGACACGGATTGCCGTTCAGAAACAGCGATTGCGGTTTTTTCTTGCTGAGAAAGATCGTCAACCGCGACACCATTCGACACTCCTGGACGATCCCCGACCACGCCAACGATGCTTCTGGCGACGCGCGATGATTTTCCAACCGCTGGCAACTTGTCGATGCTGCTCCTCAAATCCAGCCCATCGGAATCGAGGTAGGTGTTCGCTGTATGCTTTGGATCCTGATGCCGCATGAATCGCTGGGCGTGTCTGAATGGGACATCTGCTTCTTGCATCGTCTGATTGAACGCATGGCGTAGTGAGTAGAGGCATGCCGACTCTCCATGAGCATTGAGCTTTGGAATCCCTGCACGCTCCAAATCTATATCGAGCGTGTGTGTGCCAATCCACTTCGTGAACACAGCATCGTCCGGCTTCGCATCTGCAGGCTTGAACTCTCTTAATGCTTCCGCCAACCAGTGCGGTATGGGATTCCGCTCTGGCTTCGTGTTCTTTGTTTCGCCCTTCCGGTAGGTAATAGTTGGGTTTTCAGGATCTAAATCGACATCCGACCATCTGAAAGCCTTCATTTCATTTTTACGCGCTCCAGTGGCAAAGGAGTGCATGTAGATCATCCGACGATTGGGACACGGGCAACATTCAATGAGTCTGTCGATCTCATCTATCGAGATTGGCCGCCGAGGCCTTGTTTCATTTCCTTCAACGCGAGCAGGCTTGACAGCCTTGAATGGGTTTCTTTCCATCCATCCATTCCCCATGAGCCAGTTTGAGAATGCACCTGCAGCCTGCAAGTAGTGGTTCTTGGATTTGGCTGAGAGATCGGACTCCTTTCGCCAGGATTCATAATCAGGTGCAGACAGATCTGCGATACTGATCCAATCGCACTCATCACACAATCGTGTGAGCATGGGTCTTTTTTTTCGGATGGTCTCGGGTTTGAGTTCACGCGCTTTCAAACTGTCAACATACTCGTTGATGTATTCCGCCAACGGCTTGCGAGCGATATGGAGTTGATCATCCGAAGGCTTCATACCAGTACGGATTGCGTATTTATGATCGATGATCTCTCGGAGTCTTTGCTCTGCAAATCTCTTCTCTCGGATTTCGAGCTTGGTCTTTTGCACTTGTGATTCGTCAGGGAATCGGTAGTACCCGAAGTAGTTGCCGTAGGGTTTGCCATTGCGTTTGTTCCGCTTGACATAGCCAACCTCGGTATGGGGACTCAATGAACTCATGACTGCCCCCTTGTCGCTTGTTCAATGAGAACAGGTATCATCGATTCTCGATACACTCGTCTTGGTCCGTTGTATTCAGGTGGAGGCATCAGACCTTTTTTGATCCGTCGCTCCATCGTGCGGACGCTCATGCACAGCATCTTGGCGACTTCCTTGATTGAGATTAGTTGTTCTATTGGTTTCATATTCTCACTTCTTGCCTTTCTCCACGATAGATTTTTTATAGTTTCGATAACGCTTACCCGCAGCGATCACTTCTGATCCGCTTTCTTCGATCTTGGTGAGCTGTTCATCGGTGAGTGCATCACCCAGCGCCTTAGAGAGCGAGGTCAGAATCTTGGGGTTCTCGATTAAAAGGGCCGTGATCCGGCCTTGGACCCCCACCCCGATCGACTCAAGCACCGCCTCTTCGTCCTCGATGCCGTTTGCGAGCATCCGGTCGATGGTGGCTGATCGTGATTCATTCCGGAACTCGGCGACGCGATCGATGCGTTCGATGAGCGAGGAATCCAGTGTGGTTGTGATGCGATCTCTGCTTTTCATATATGCATAATGATGCTTACCTGCGATGCTGTCAAGCCCTGCAGAGCAAAAATCACGACAATTCCGCATATGTCACGGCCTGTCGCTGTTTGTCGAAGCTTTCTTTTTAGACTTGTGCTGGCTCAGGCTAGACGGACATTTGGAATCTAGAATGGTGAATGGGCATATTTAGTATATCGCACACTTTAAAACTCCAAGATATCCATATATCGCAGATATTCCAATCGGCAGTATCAAGCACGCAGATCGAGACGCTGCCAACCCATCCGTACTGGCTAGAAGCCATTGTTACTATTGGAAGCATTGCGATAGGTGGGATTATAACATTAATCACTGCGTTTTATTTATTTGAACAAAAAACCATCAGGGAATCCCACGGGATCCTTGTCGATTTGACTAGTGAATATATAGCAGCGATGGAAAACCTCGGCCAAATGAATCGAGTCTATATTTACACGGTCATCAATGAATCATTAAAACATAAGGATTTTAATTACAAACGCACCGAAATTGAAAAAAATAAATGCGATGATCAGTATTCTATTGTGGCGGCATTATTCTACAAATGCCGTGCCCGCTCGCAAGATCAGGAATACCTAAGATTGTTGAGGCGAATGTCCAAGTGGCAGGCGAAAATGAAATTTCCTCAAGCCAAAAAAATCAGAGGAAAAAACCATGCGGCAATAATTTTCAGCAGAAGGATAAAGCATATTTTTGTCCAACGTACACTAGCAGCTGAAATGGCAAGTTATTTAGCCGATCGTACTGAGCAATTGAATTCACCTTGGTATAAAAAAATGCATCAAATAATGCATCCGCAGGCCTAGTCGATCTCTCTAGCTAGCACAATTTCGACACCAAGCAAATCAGCCCGCGATTTCAACTCATAAACCAGATACACGGCGCATTAAGAGCGACAATTAGGAGCTCAACGAGCATCCAGAGAATACGCCCTCGTCGTGCTTTATTCTTTCGATAGCGTCCATCTGAATCTCATCAAATCCATACACAGAACACACGGAATACTAGAACAGTGATAATGGCCAAGGACAAGGCTGCTTATATTCGCCATAACACTTTAGCGTGGTAGGCGAAGGCTTCGAGGGATCACTCATTGTGAGTAGTGTCAACCTCAACAGCTGCACGCATTCTCGTAGTCTCACTCCGAACCGTATCACCGACCTTATGAAGCATTCACGATTGCGGGTGCTTGAGGATTTGCCGGCAGAACATCACTCTATAGAAAATATTGACGCTCAATTCATTCAAACTCTAAATCGTCGAGCATGATGCGAAATTCTCATCTCAGTCGCCTCGACTGTTGCTGGTGTTGTGCTTGTTGCGGGCTGAACTTCCTGAATCAGTTGTTCAAAAAACTGGTTCGGCGACATTCCGAGCAACTCGGCGAGTTGAAGTAATCGCGGGCCTACGGACTTCTCGAACCATTGATACCATGTCCAAAGCCCTGAATCTTTCTTGATGGGCTTGGTCTCTAGCGGATGAGCCTGCCCAACATATTGATCCCACCAATCGGCTCGCGGTCTTCGGTTCAACTCGGTCCTGCCGTTGACCATTCTGAAATCTATCGCACCGATCACATATCGCCAGAGAGCTTCGGGCAACCGTTCTCCGGCATCCACAAGTGTCAGACAGACCTCAGCAGCCCGGTCATCCTTGTACTCGACTTCAAGCCGTTCCCATTGACCTGGCGGCAGTGTCTTGGTTTCCAAACCTTTGTCATAGAACCTAGCACAAACAGATGAATCACGCTTGCCGAGTTTGAGCAGGTATCGCTGTGGTGTGCCGTCAGATTTGAACTCAGAGTCGTCTGCGTATGTGCGGATCTTGCACAACTCACCAGCCTTGCATGAGGCGAGTGCGTGCTGGTGCAGCATGAGACCCATACCGACATGGTCAACCGCAAGATCGATTCGTGTGCAGCGGAACCCATGCATCATAATTTTGTGTGTCAGTTCCATCATGTCAGGAACCGTCATGGTGGCGAGGCGACTCCCTTGGAGATCGACCATGACTATCGCTGAGTTATGTCCGCTGCTGTACAAAACGCCCGGATGCCACTGCATGCCTTCACGGAAGTACATGGCACCGTTATTCGAGCCAGTACTCTCGCCGAATGCTTCTTCTAGGATTTGCACTACTGCGGATGCCGAGTACTCAGGACCGACTAATCGGATCCAATCCGGCCTGCATGACATACCCCGCTCTGGAACTTGATCAAGTGGGTTTTGGGTTTCTATCCCCGGTGTTACAATACGGGGATGGATAACCGTGTTCGGCTGAGGGGAGGTCATAGTCGCACCTCCCCGCTGTCGCCGTCAGCGGCGGCTTCGCCGCGTCCTGCCGGACGACGAGCGGTCCCGGTGCTATCGACGACCGACTCATCAGCACCGCTGCCAAGCTCGCATTGTACGCCCTGCCGGGCATTGCTCCGCTCGTCAACGGTGCAGCTGAGTCTCGTTGTTGGTTCGGTTGCATCCATGCCAGCGGACGCGGCTTCGATATCTGCAATCAGCAGTATCGCTTCACGATGCTTTGTTGACAGATGGGGCCATCGCTCGACAAGCAAAGACAATGGGTGACGCAAGCCAGCGACGCTTCCAGCGACGCGCTCCCGCGCTCCAGTACCCGTAACGCTCGATATTTGGGGGTTCGATTCCCCCCGGCTCCATTCAAGCGAGTTCTGAGCAAGGACAACT
>TARA_R110000744_G_scaffold208401_1_pt1 | contig 34043 bp, 25 predicted proteins | sample TARA_R110000744 | Tara Oceans TARA_R110000744 (sample SAMEA4398083) | marine metagenome | biome: Polar Biome; feature: [DCM] deep chlorophyll maximum layer (ENVO:01000326); material: water (ENVO:00002006), including particulate matter (ENVO:01000060) such as... | depth 36 m | reverse complement strand
CATTATTTTTAATAGTGGTAACTGATGGTTTTAGCAAGTTCGAAATGGCATCACAGCTTTGTAGTTATGTTGGTATAACCACAACGATACGTGAGTCAGGGAGTAGCGTAAGAAGTCGTGCACTAATAAGTAAGGTCGGTAATAGAAAGCTTCGGAATTTATTATTTCTATGTTCTATTAATGCTTATAAGCACAACAAGGCTCGCGAGTAAGTTTATGAGCGAATCGTGAATAAAGGAAAGAGTAAGAAACTACCATTGGGAACAGTTGTTAACAAACTACTCAAACAATCCTTTGTTATTGCAAAATCTGGTAGACCATATGATGATACTTACGTTTCAATATTGCCAAAAAAAATAGAAGATAGATCGAATAAAAAAGCTCAAAGAATCTGTTTTTTGAATCTATGAGCCAGGAATATTAATGTATCAGATTAAGCAAGAATATGTTTGTTTTTACCTCAGTTATTTGTTATAGAACCAATTTCTTTATATTTCGATTAATTTGTTTGGTTCAGATATTTCAACCCTTTATAAACCGCAATTAATGGAACTGAACGATGATTCTCTTCTTCAAAATACTCCATTTCGAAATTTAAGTCCCCTTTTGAATTTTCATTCATTAAAGCGTAAAGAGAATCGTGTCTTTTCTTATTCCTTTTATAGTTATCCTCTCCTTGATTTGCGGTAGCCATGTAAAGTTTTTTGTTCAATGATATTGTAGAGATAGAATCAACTTTGCTCTTCATCATTTCCTCATTCCACCAGATACTTGGGTCAATAGAAATATAAGCATTGAATACGCTATTTTTATCCATATAGGAATTTAATGTAAGTAGACCTCCTAAAGAGTGTCCAACGAGAGTTCTATACGGTTTTGTCCTATAATTTTTATCAATATGAGGTACTAGTTCTTTTTCTATAAAATTCAAAAATTTCCTTCCACCTCCCATAGTATTTGGTCGTTTGGTCTTAATTTTTGTGACAGTAAAATCTCTTTCTCGATCAATGTTTTCAATAGCCACAACAATTGTTTCTGGCATAAAATTATTTCGATTTCTTTCTGAGCTCATAAAATGAACGGTTCTTGAAGTCACGGTAAAAAAAGTAGCTCCATCTAATAAAATTAAAATTGGATATTTTTTATCTACGTCAGATGAATCATTGTATGAATCGGGAAGACTTATTAAACAAATTCTTTCTTCATTTAAAATTGTAGAATGAATATTGATTTTTTTTCCGATTACAATATCATTGTTATTCTGAGCAAATGTGAATCGAACTCCAAAGAGAAAGAGATAAAAGCTAATTAATAGATATCTCATAGTTTCTTTAAGTGTGTAAGTTAGTTTTTTGATAAAAATTTGCAGTTTCAAGTAAAAAAGTGTCCTCTTAAATTCTGTATTTATTACAATTATTTAGGTGGTTTGTCTTCCATTTCTATTAAATAATCAGGTATTTTAGGGTTATGATTTTGATATTTAAATATTAGGACAAAATTACCAAAAAATCTAACTAGGACAAGTTTACTAATTAAAAATATGAAACGCCACTATAAATTATGAGGCAAATTCCCATGCAGTCGAAGAAATTTAAATTATAGACAACTAACCTCGACATACGAGTCTTTTTATTCTTTAAAAATGTATTATTTCTAATGCTTTGTATCATTCCAAACTGGCAAAGAAATACTGCTTTGTCCTGTGAAAGTTATTTTAAGAGATGTTTTAGCATCTTCAATGCTTTCTACATTCACATCTTTTCCTGTTCCATAATTAATCTGTGCATTATTGTTTTTATTGACATTGACCACAATGACAATACTGCTTCCCTTTTCTAATTTTTTACTTATCAACTTAGAATTGGTAAAAGAAACTTGCGTCATTTTATTTGGGATTAATAAGTTTCTTTGTTCTCTATCCTTCGCAAAACTTGCTCGTCCAATATAATAGCTTAAATGATAATAGGTGCCTTCTGGTGTTAGCAGATACAGGACCACAGAAAAATCAACATCTTTTTTATTGATGGCAAATTCAAGATTTCCTAGAAAGGATCCGTTTATAATAACGTCTTCTTTCAAAGGATTGGATTTAAAAACCAAACCGTCTTTTATTTTGATGTTTTCTTTTTCTAAAGGCCAAGGATAGTACTCGGTATTGGCCATGCTTTTTCTGTCTCTAAAATCAACAGTCATCTCAATTTTGGCCGTATTTGCTTTTGATTTCAAAGCGTAAAAGTCCATTGTTTTTTCAGCACTTAAATGAAATTGCAAGGTGTCATTCGTCATGGCACTTAAACTTGGTTTGTGCATCCATGTATTGGTTCCCATTACCTGAAAATTCACTTTATCTTTTAAAATGCTTGGTTTTTCTTTTCCTTTTAAAATGTAATCAAACCACTGATAGACCAAATCATATCGAATATTAATTAACGCCGCTTCATCTAACTTATAATTCCTCAAATAGGCAGCTGGTTGGGTTTGCGAAGTCCAATGATCATAAGGTCCTACCAACAAATAGTGATTTGGATTCTTCACATATTTATGATGCTGATTGTAGTAATACATAGCTCCTCGTTGTGAATCATCATAATAGCCTGTAATGGTTAAAATCGGAATGTCAATTTTTGAAAACTCTTCTTGATATGGAATCATTTTCTTCCAATAACCATCATAACTAGGATGCTGCATGTAAGCATTCCATAATTTATTTACCGTGCCATCAATGCTGTCCAGCTTATTATAAGCCACTCCAGAGTTATACCAGGTGTTTTTTAAGTTCTCCCAACGGTTATAATCATTAGAAACTTCGTTATCTAAAAACTTGGTATTGCTTACATAAAAATTCCAAGAATACGAATAATTATGCAACACATTATTTTCCATCGGATAATCAATTCCGGGCGCAATTGCCACTATGGGAACTATGGTTTTTAATGCCGGATGTACTTTGTGTTTCATAGATGCCCATTGCGTAAATCCATTATAACTCCCTCCATACATACCTACTTTTTGATTGGACCAGGGTTGTTTGCTAATCCAATCAATCACTTCATACACATCCGTATTTTCATATTCAAACGGCTTTACTTCTCCGCTACTTAATCGTTTCCCTCTGGTATTCATAATCACTCCAACATAGCCTTTAGAGGCTGACAACATGGCTCCAGCTTCATTGGTTCCGGCATAAATAGAAGCAATTAAGACAGCCGGTTTTTTAATGGATGTAGTTCCTTTTCGTTGAATCAACACCACAGAAACTTCAGCGCCATCTTTGGTGGGTACTAAAATGCTGTCATTGATTTTATATCTGCGTTTATGATCTTTTCTAATTTCTTCAAAAACCAGATTTCTTGTTGCTGCATAGACTGTTTTGAAAAAATACTTCTTGACTAAATTTTGTGCGATTTCCATCGAAATCTTCTCCCCTTCAATTCTTTCATAGTTGTTCTTAAAATCAGCAATGAAATAGTCGGTTGCATCTCTAGAAATCATAGTATCATCTACATTTAACACCTCAAAATCATCAGAATTCATGAGGTGTTTTCTGTATAATTGCTCAAAAGTATCTTTAAAGTTCGAAGACATTGTTGCTTTTAAATAGACCTGATACATATCCAAATAGATACTTTCTTCTCGCGGAGTATCCTTGATACTTTGTTCTATAGTAGCCTTAGCCTCTTTGTACTTGCCGCTTATGATTTGAAACTTAAATAGGTCGTATGCGGATAGTTTTTCTTGGTCACAGGCTGTTGCCAATTGTTGCATTTGTTTTGCAAGTGCTTTTGCATCTGACAACACGACTTTTTTAAAGGGAATCTCTTGTCCAAAAGCAGCCAGTTCTAGAGTTAAGAATACTGCGAATATTATTTTTTTCATTGTTCTTTTACTAAAAAGGAAATACTTAATTTCTGCTTGGCCCAGAGTACTTGATCAACTCATTAACATAAAGTCCTTCTCCATCATCTTGGGTATGTTTAACATATGATTTGATTTCCGGTGCATACCAAAAAACATCCTCCAGTTTACCATCAAAACCCCTTGAATTTGTAATTCTTCCTTTGTATTCTATTTTATAAGCCATAAATTTCCCGCCTGTAACAGTGGCCATTTCAAAAGATACAATTTCTGCGTCCTGACTAGTTTTTCCTGTAGTACCTTCATTATTTTCCCATGTTACCTCATATTTCCATTTTTTACCTACCTCCAATGGCCAGTCAAATAAAGGGGTTTCACTAGATTTCGCATCCATAAAAATTGCTGTTTTAAGCGTATCATTACCATTATAAAAGCCTAAACTATTATTCAATTTAACAACCTCTTGATAATCCTTCCCTTTAGCACGTACCTCACCGTTAACAGAACGTTTCCAATCCCAAGTCCATTTTTCTCCAATTACATAATCATTTAATGTTGGTTTCTTATTCACTTTTGATTCGTTACCAGCGCATGAATATATTAGTGCAATTGTAACTATAAATAAAAATTTCGTGATGTAATGTGCTTTGCTATAATGATTCATAAATGTATTTTTTAAATTGGTTTTTACTTATTTATGAAACAAAGCAATGAAATCATTTAAGATGTAAGAATTGAAAGTACACGAGTGTAGATAAATACAGATGAGCGTAAAAATAATTTATAGCTTGAAAAGCCTATAAACCATTCCAATTTTTAAACTTCACAGATTGTCGACTTGACACCTCTATCTTTTCACCAGTAGTTAATGTAATATGAAGCTTATTATTAAAATGGGGGTGAATTTCTTTGATGTAATAGGTATTGATGATTTGACTTCTATTGGCTCTAAAAAAAACGGTTGAGTCTAATTTATCTTCCAATAGATTTAAAGAGCGTTTAATCATTGCTTTCTGATTGCCAAAATACAAGCGAGCATAATTATCTAAGGACTCTATAAAATGAATGTCTGACAAGGGAATAAAGTAGCAATTTTCACCGTCTTTGATAAATATTTTTCGATGCATGGGTAATACATCCGTTTTAATTTCTTCTTTTCTTACTAACTCTGCTCTTACTTTTTCAATTGTTTTTGCAAAACGTTCTTCTCGTAAAGGTTTTACTAAATAATCCAATGCATTCAATTCAAATGCTTTTACTGCATATTGATCGTAAGCTGTGGTAAAAACCACTTCAGGAACCGTTGTGAGCTCTTCTAACAAATCAAATCCAGATTTCCCTGGCATGTGAATGTCTAAAAAAATAATATCTGGCAAAGTGCTTTCTATCATTTCCCTCGCTTCGTCCGCATGACTAGCTTCTCCAATAATTTCGAACTCTGGATTGCCTTTCAACGCACGTTTTACTTCCTCTCGAGCCAAACGTTCATCATCAATGATGATTGTTTTAAATTTTTTCATCAGCAGTAAATAGTATTAGAATTTGTGCTTCAACGATATCTGTGTCCAGGGCCTCTAATTTAAATGATGCGTTGCTGTTGTATTGGATTTTTATTCTTTCATGAAGGTTTTTTAAACCAAGCCCTTTACTTTTCTTGTTTAAAACTAACCTCCCTGGATTTAGTACTTGTATACAAACAAGACCTCCTTCCTTTTTAATGGTTATAGAAACAATTCCACCTTCAATTTTTGAATCAATACCATGTTTTATGGCATTTTCAACTAATAATTGAATGCTTAATGTTGGAATTTTAAAAGTTTCAAGTGTTTTATCAACAGTAACTTTTAACTGTAAACGCTCTTCAAAACGCATTTTCTCTAATTCTATATAATCTCTTACTAAAGCTAATTCGTCTTTTATTGTAATCAAATCTTTGTCTTTTTCATACAAAGACGACCGTAATAGATCTGAAAGCAAATCGATAGCCCTTCTTGCGTTTTTTGGATTTTCTATAACTAAAGATTTGATAGAATTTAATGAGTTAAATAAAAAATGTGGATTTAATTGAGCTGATAAATTATCCAGTTGCGCTTGCTTTGCTATTACTAAAAGCTCAGCGTTTTGCTGGGTAGTTTCAATTTTATTTTGATAATAGTGATATAAATGATAGGCCAAAATCCATATTGACATTAATCGTAAACCCGTAAGAAGAATTGGGTCCCAATATGTGAGTGAATTCCATAAATCTATTTCTTTGCCACCTATAAATAGCCAAAATAAATACCATTTTACGTTTGAAACCAACGTGTATAGTATTGCTAAAACTATTATTGAAGGTATAATTTTCCTAAATAATTTAGGTAGGCTTAGCGATTTCCATTTTAACTTTGTAGCAATCAATCGATAGCCATGCGTTAATGCTATGCCGATTAAAATATCAAGAATGTAATTAAGAAAAGTTAAAAAGTAGCCATAATGATCTCGAGAAAATACAACATAAGCCCAATAAATTGAGACAGCACCCCACCCTAAAATTTGGCATCTCCAATAAAGAGAAATAGTAATTTGGCGTTTATATATTTTTCTAAGGATAAGCATTCTTATTCAAAGTAATGCATTACTTTGAATAAGCGAAAGGAAAATTACAGGAACGTGGAATAAAAGGTTTAAGTGTTATTTATCATATTTAACTTTATTGATTTTTTGGTTTTAATTTTATTATTGAGGGATCTCCTCACGTTAAACCGTACAATTTAAAGGTAGAGAATTCATGGCGAGTAGTTTTTTATTTTACTCAATCCTTTTTTAGAGCAGCGTATGAAATTCATAATTTAAGTAGCGAAGCATAATAGAGCACTTCAATCGTCTATTCACAAAATCGATAGGAAATAGCTTTTTTAAATGATTAATTTATCAGTCCTTGCTCTTCTAATGACTTTCTTAGCTTTTTTTGATTCTCCCAAAACTTTTTCTCTATTTTTTGCATAACCTTTTCAAACTCCATATCATTTTTCAAGGGTTTCATAATCGGGTCCAATTTCATAAATATTAAAATCCAATATTGGTAATTATCTTGAGAGGCGAAAATTTTAAGTTGGTTGATTGTTTCGTCATAGCTACCCTCATAAGCATACTTTACCGCCATACTGGCACTCTTGTAAATAGATTGATCTATTTCACAATAATCTGCGTAGGACTTAAAATAATGAGCTGCTTGTTTATCTAAACCCATCTTTTTGTAGACCATAGCAATCTTTATATCCTCATGGGGATACATATTCAAATCAGCTTTTTCTTTTGCTTTTACAAATTTTTCAAAATAAAAATAAGCATTGTCATAATCCTCTTGGTAATAATGGAAATTGGCCACTTCTTGCAAAATGTCCAAGCGGGTGGTATCCTTTTGCCATTCTCGCTCCAATAACGTTGTAGCGCGTTCAATATCGCCTTCATTAGCAAATAAGATCATTGTTTTCAAATAGGGCGCATAATAGTTTTCTGGGCCATAGTCTAATGCCTTATTTATATAGGTTAAAGCCTCTAGTACAAAACCAGTTTGGATAAGTGCATTGCTGAGGTTCAAATAGGTATAACTTTTAACAATAGAATCATTAGCAGCTATATCAAGCTGCAAGTCCATTAATGCATATTTTAGGTGTTTCGCCGTATCAGGAAATTTATTGGCGTATAAAAGGGCTAGTACTTTGACTACTGCCGATGAATTCGGATTGTACTCCAATGCTTTCTCTAAATGGGGTAGCGCCAATCGATATTCCTCATTATACATATAATAGAGCGACTTTGCGATTAGACTTATGTCAGATTTGGAATCATATAGTAGTGCCTTGTCCGCATAATTGTTTATCTGCTCCTTGTACTGTTTCTGGTTTTGATTTATGTCCAAATAGTAATACGATATTGAAATATTGGCATAGGCAAGAGCAAATTTCGGATCATTTTCGATTGCCTTTTCAAACAACGGAATAGCTTTTTCATACCCTTCTATTGTTCTCGTGTAGTATGATGATAGTGCTTTGAGGTAGTAATCATACGCCACAAGATTTTCAGTTGGTTTTTTCTCGATTTGTTCCAATTCAGCAGGTGTCACAATGGCCTCGATGGCAGCTGCTATTTTTTGGGCCACTTCATTCTGCAAAGCGAATACATCATCGACTTTACGGCTATATTGTTCGCCCCAAATGCGTTTATCACTAGTAGCCTCGATCAATTGGATATTCAACAAAACCTGATTTCCAACCCGTTGCCCACTACCTTCAACTAAATAATTCACATTCAATTCTTCAGCGATTTCCGAAACCCCCTTCTTCGTATCCCTGTATTTCTCTACTGAGGTTCTACTAATGACTCGCAAATCTTCTATTTTTTGTAAATTGTTGAGAGCAGACTCCATCAATCCATTTACAAAATAAAGGTTGGTCGAATCACTACTCTCATTCTTGAAAGGTAAAACCGCAATAGATTTTTCAAGTTTAACATTTGAAGTAACATTTGATTTGTTGATAAATAGGAAGAATACTGTAAGTAATATCAAGAATACTGCCCCAACAATCCACCCTAGATTTCGCTTGAAAAAATGAGGCCTGACTTCCTTCTGATGCATTTGTTCTTCAAACGACCCCTTGCCAACCTCCCCTGGCGAATGTCCGTAATGTTCGCGAAAGCATTTAATAAAATAGGAAGTACTGCCAAAACCTACCTGATATGAAATTTCAGAAACAGTCAGCGAATTTTGCTTTAGCAACTCCAGCCCCTTTTTTAAGCGGACCTTTCGAATGAATTGGCTTGCAGAAAGCAAGGTGTTTTTTTTGATTCTTCGCAGCAGATTTGAACGGCTCATATCCATAGCTTCCGCTAGTTCTGAAACACCGAATTGTTCATTAGAAAGATTCTCCAAAATGAATCCTTCCGCCCGCTTAATAAATTCCGGTTCAATGTTCGGTGTGTTCGACATGGTTTTGGTTCTATCAACGAAAGTAGAGAATTATATAAATACTTAAGATAAGACGATCAGCTGATTTGTGGACAAAATGCGCATTTGCGTCATAATTGATACAGTTGCTGCATATTTTTTATTGGCTAAGAGAAACTTTATACAATTCACCGCATAGCTTATAAGTCCGGCTATACAGTTCATCCCATCTTTGTAGAAACAAAATTTAAGCTCAATAATTAAAAATCAAAATCATGAAATCAAAGATGCACGAAAACCTATTAAAATTAAATAACAAAGCCGTGAGTAAAAAACTAAAAATTAGTTCTTTAAAAAATCTAGCCTACATTTCGTTTGGTCTTTTTCTACTGACCGCTTCATGCGCTCAGTCGGGTAACAAGTCTAAAAACCAAGCCGATACTAAAGTCGAAGCCAAGACCATTATCGAGACACCACAAATGAACATTCAAACAGCAATACTTTCGGATAACCTTGAAGCTGTTGAACAACATGTTAAGGCTGGTACAGACTTGAATAAAAAAGATGCTATGAGCGGAGCTACACCATTGATCACCGCCGCGAGTTTTGGAAAAAACAAGATTGCCCAAATACTTATTGACGCCGGTGCAGACCTACGCTCAAAAAACAATGATGGTGCCACTGCTTTGCACACGGCCGCATTTTTTGGTAGGATTGAAATTGTGCAAATGCTTTTAGACGCGAATGCCGACAAATCCTTAAAAAACAATTTTGGCGCCACTGCGCGCACGACCGTTATGGGACCTTTTGATGAAATAAAACCCATCTATGAAATGCTACAACAACAATTAGGACCATTAGGTCTACAGATTGATCTGATGGAAATTGAAAAAACACGTCCGGTTATTGCTATGATGCTACAATAATTGAACTACAATCTCTATTCAAATGAAAACAGAAAGAAGACATGATATCGATTGGCTAAGGGTGATTGCCATTGGTTTATTACTTATCTATCATATAGCTATAATTTTCCAGCCATGGGCGATGTTCATAGGTTTCATAAAGAGTGATGAACCGTTGGAGGTGCTATGGAAACCCATGACCATGCTAAACGTGTGGAGAATTCCATTCTTATTCTTTGTATCGGGAATGGGACTTTATTTCGCCATGCGTACACGAAACTGGAAGCAATTATTAGCGGAACGTAGCCAACGTATTCTTGTACCCTTTCTCTTCGGCATAGTCGCCATAACCCAATTGCATATGGTCATTTTTCAAAAATACTATCATTTGCCTTTGGGTTATTATCCACATCAAGGTCATTTATGGTTCCTGGGGAATATCTTTGTTTATGTAGTTCTGCTTTTGCCGGTTTTTTACTATTTGAAGAATCATGAAAAAGGTAAAATCCAAAAAGGGTTGTCCTCTTTAATGAGCCATCCCGGTGGGCCCTTGTTGATATCCCTATTTTTTGTCATCGAGGTATTGCTGGTAAAACCCCAAATATTTGCCTTATATGCCCAGACTTGGCATGGCTTTTTTAATGGATTCCTAGCTTTCTTTTTCGGTTTCCTTTTGGTGTACAGTGGCAAAACGTTCTGGCAGACCATTTTAAGGTGGAGATGGTTGTATGTTAGTTTGGCAGCTATCCTGTATGGTATCCGATACCTTGCTTTTGCTACCGAAGCGCCAGGGTATCTAATGGCCATCGAATCCAATTGCTGGATTTTTGGGGTATTTGGTTTTGGTTATAAATACTTGAACAAACCTAGTAAGATCCTAAGCTATTTAAGCCAGGCAGCCTATCCGGTCTACATCATTCATATGTTCGTACTGTATGCAGGGGCCATGCTCATATTACCTTTGGAAATGCCCACCGTGCTAAAATTCATCGTTATTACTGCTTTTACGGGTATTATGTGCTATCTTATTTATGAATTCATCATCAGAAGAATCGGTTTCTTACGGCCATTTTTTGGGCTGAAATGGCAAGTCAACCAAGTGGCCAACGTCAAAAAGCTAACAGAACCCACTTGAACAAAGAATTCGGAACTTCCAGAATTCCTTAATTTAGATAAGTGAACTGTAGTTAATTGATATACAGTTATTTAATATCGATTTATGGATGACTTTATGAGGAATCGGTCTTCGTCGAAGGCTATCTTGAAATCATGGCCTTATCACTATAAGCAAGTTAATAAAAGTGCAACGTCCTTTAAATATCATGAAAAAGAAACAAACAAAACGAATACTCAAAACCATATTTATAATGGCAAGCATCAGCTCCCTAATCTTTGTACCATGGATTTTGTTAAGAATACTGTTAACACCATTACCTAATACGGTTCAGCAACAGCTCAATGATGCCATTGGATACGGATTGGACGGTATCATTGTGTATGTAGACCAAGCTGAGAAGCCACCTCAATTTTATGCCGCTGGTTGGAAGGATAGAAAAAATAAAATTCCTGCCAACCCAAAAGCTTTGTTCAGGATTGCCAGTATTAGCAAGTTATATATTGCGGTTGCGGTCGCCAAATTAGTCAATGACAAGCAATTGTCTTTAGATAAAACGCTCGCTGATTACTTGCCGGAACTCGTGGGACGAATTGAAAATGCCGATAAAATTACCTTGAGAATGATGGTTCAACATAGAAGTGGCATTCCCAACTACACCGACTCACCGGGTTTTTGGGAAAACGATTATTCGAAAAACACCAACGAATCGCTCGATTTGGTACTGGATACACCTGCCGATTTTACACCGGATAAAAAATATAGGTACTCTAATACCAATTATCTGTTGATCGGCGAAATTTTGGATAATACACTGGGATATAGTCATCACCAATTTATCAAAAAGGAAATTTTAATGCCCCTTGGGCTGAACCATACCTACAGTTTGCTAAGTGAAGTAAATTTAGACGATGTTATGAGCGGATATGCCGTAAATTATGATCCCGATTTAAAGCCCAATGATTTTATAAGCCCTGCCGGTTCAATGGTGGCTACAGCACAGGACGTGGGCATATTCCTGAGGGCCTTGAACGATGGCTCTTTGCTAAATGATAATGAACAAGCTATTTATTCATCTATTTATGTATATGAACATACAGGATTATTACCTGGATATTCTAGTATTGCCAAGTATCACAAAGATATTGATGCCGTCGTTATTCAATTTGTAAATACCAGTGGTGGATATTCATGGAATGTATCGGAAAAAGTATATAAACGTATTGTGAAAGTACTGAGAAATACTAAAGAAGACCGTTCTTAAAAATTAAGACATGCCGAAAAAGAAACAAATAAAACGGATATTTATAATATCATTTATTATGGTAAGCATAGGCTCATTGTACTTTGTACCATGGGTTTTGCTAAAGGCTTGGATAGTACCACTACCGGGTACGGTTCAAGAGCAGCTAAATGAAGCTATTGATCACGGATTTGATGGCATAATCGTTTACGTCGACCAAGCTGGGAAGCCACCAGAGCTGTATGCCGCTGGTTGGCATGATCGAGAAAATAAAATACCTGCCTACCCACAAGCCTTATTCAAGATTGCGAGCATTACCAAATTATATGTTGCGGTCGCTGTCGCCAAATTAGTCAAAGACCAGCGTTTGTCGCTGGATACAACACTTGCTGAATACTTTCCAGAACTTGCAGACCGAATTGAAAATGCAGATAGGATTACCTTAAGAATGATGGTACAACACCGAAGTGGGATTCCTAATTTTGTAGCCCACCCTGATTATTGGACAAACCCACCAAAAAATAAACAAGAAACACTTGAATATGCGTTAGATCTACCGGCGGACTTTGAACCCGGCGAAGATTCCGGTTATTCGAACACGAATTATATGTTGATTTCCGACCTAATTGATAAAACACAAGGGTATCCCCATCAAGAATATATTAAAAAGGAAATTTTAACACCCTTAGAACTCGACCATACCTTCGGGTCGCTTAGTGAGGTGAATATCGACAGTGTTATGAGTGGTTATTATGTTGGTGTTGAAGAAGATTTTAAGACAGAAGATACAGGTTTAATGCTTGCTACGGCAGAAGATGTAGGCATATTCTTAAGGGCATTGAACGATGGTTCTGTTTTTAATGAAGGGGAACAGGAAATCTATTCTTCCATTTACGGGTACGAGCATGCGGGTCTGCTGGTTGGCTACCAGAGTATTGCCAAATATGACAAAGACATAGACACAGTCGTCATTCAATTTAACAATACCACCAACTTCGATGGCTATAATTGGAATTTAGCAGAAATCGTTTATAATAGAATTGTGAAAATCGTGAGAAGGAAAAAGAAAAAAAATCAATAAAGGATGTGTAACCCTTTGGCAAAATCTAAAAATAAGACATAAAAATCCGGCTCTGTTGTGATTCAAAAATTAAGAGTCTTTTTACACGCTACGTTTCATACCCAAGACCGTTGAAAGTTCAAACAAAGGATTATTTAAAGTCCGTAAATTCATTCTTTTTCCACTTACTATTAATTTTATCGTATAATGGGTATATCATCAATTTTTAACCTGTAGCTATGGTTCATTACAAGACAATTAGTCATCTTTGGATTTTGCGGCCCCTTTCTTACTTATCTCATTAATCATGGCAAGAAATTCCTCTCTGTAATTACTGCTAATAGGTATTTCTTTAGCATCAATGACCACACAGTATTTTTTGACCGTTTCTATATGTTTTAAGGCTACCACATAGGACCTATGTATTCTAATGAAAAGTTCTTTCGGAAGTATTTCTAAAACTTCAGATAATTTATAGCGCGCCAATACAGGTCCTTTACCGGTGTGGAAAGTGACATAATTGCCATCGCTTTCTACGTAGTTTATATCTTGAATATATAATTGATGAAATTCAGATCCGCTTTTTATGAAAATTGTTTGTTCCCCACCATCATTTGAAACTTCAGCACTTGAAGTTTTTATACTACTATTTTTTTCTAAAAGCTGTTGTGCCTTCATAACCGCTTGCAGCAGTCTATTAAATTCAATGGGTTTTAAAAGATAGTCCACCGCTTTCAATTCATAACTTTCCAAGGCATATTCGGAATAGGCGGTAGTAAATATAATAAGGGGTGGATTTTGCAAAAACTTAGGGAAGCTGATCCCTGATAATTTTGGCATGTTGATATCCAAAAAAATAACATCTACGGTATGCTTTTGAAGGTATTCAAGCGCATCTAGGGGATCTCTGAACGTTTTCTCCAAATCGACAAAAGGAATACTGCTTAAATGGAATTTAAGAACATCTATAGCAGCTGGTTCGTCATCAATTAGTATACAGTTCATATGGGTCGTTCATCGAGTTGCAGCGTAAGTAAAGATATAAAATACCCCATTTCCTCTTTTGCTTCCAACGTATGGGCATTTTGATACAGAATGGAGAGTCTCTTTTTTAAATTATCAAGTCCGAAGCCGGATGGCTCATTCGTTAAGCCAGTGATTCCTCGATGTATTGTATTGGTTACTTTAAAAGATAGTTTATTTTGTTCTACCTCTAACGATATATCGATAAGGGATTTTGTTTTGGGATCAATACCATGTTTGATTGCGTTTTCAACAAAAGGGATAAGCAACATGGGACTTATGTTTACGCCTTTGACATTCCCTTTGATCTTAAAATTAATGTAGACCTCGTCTTCGTCAGCGATGCGTAATTGATACACCTGAATAAAATTTTTAAGGTGATGAATTTCCTTTTCCAGCGGCACTTTATCTTCATTCGTTTCATAAACCATATATCGCATCAATTCTGCGAGTTTGGCAATTCCATCAGCTAATTCCGGCACATTATGTTTTAGTGATTTGGCATAAAAACTATTTAAAACATTGAACAAAAAATGAGGGTTGATCTTAGATTTTAAAAAAGCCATTTCTGTGGAAAGCTTTTCTTCCAGTAATACGCGTTTAAGTTTTTCATTTTGTATCCAATATTTAATCAGGGCATAAGACAAGGCGACTAGTAAGATAAAAAAACTGACCACTGAATTATAAAGTAGATACACTAGAAAAGACTCATTTGCGGAGGAAAAGAAGACAGCTAAATACCTATAATCAACGACACTCTCAAATACGTTGATGACTACAAAACCACTTAGCAAAGAAATAATCAAAGCCCTTATTTTTTTAAGGCCCAAAAATTTTGGGACCAAGAAAAATGCAGTAGTGTAAAAAACAGCATTGTTCATAAGCATCCCGAAAAGGAGGGCAACCCAATATGGGCCCTTGTCTTTTCTGAAGTCACCTATAGTCGATGTATAGTTTAGAATTAGAAAGTACCCTATTCCCCAAACCAAAACGTGAATTATCGGCTCTATATATTTTTTCATTATGAACAGCTTCGTATCAAAAGTAGCGTTTAAAGTAAATCAGATTCATAAAAAGGGCAGAAGGTAGTATTGTAGGGACGAAATTGCCCTTTGCTGTGAAATTTATCCTTTTTCACATATTTATGAGTTTCCATCACAGGAAAATAGGTAGCAATCACATTCTTTTTATGGTGTCGTTCAAGCATTCTAATATTGGGTAACAATAATTAAAAATCAAAAGGAAATGAAACAGGTTACAGCAATTTTAATCGCCTTGGTCTTCGGGATTAATTCTTTTGGACAATCAAGTTCCAAAAAAGAATTAAAAAAGGATATTGATGTACTATTTGAAAGTTATGCACATTACAATCGCTTTGTGGGAAGCGTTTTAATTAGTGACAACAACACCATCATCTATCAAAAAAGTTTTGGTTATGCCGATATAGAAAGTAAAAAAAAGAATATCAAAAACTCGATATTTAGTATTGCCTCGCTTACCAAATCATTGACGGCCGTTGGTATTATGAAATTGGTGGAAGATGGTAAATTGACATTGGAAACCCCTATTTCGATCTACTTCCCAGATTTTATGCCTAACAATTCAAAAGATATTACAATTCAACATTTACTCAATAACAGTTCTGGTATGGAGGCCAATATTGGACGGACTGATGAAAGTGGAAACGGACTTATGCCCGAAGTAACGCCAATTACTTTGGATGAACTTTTGGGAAAATTTAAAGATTCTAAACTAAAATTTGAGCCAGGAGCAGGTTACGACTATAATAATTTTGGGTACTTGCTCTTAGCACAGATTATCGAAAAAGTGAGCGGTCAACGTTATGCAGACTTTATGGAACAAGCTGTTTTTAAACCTGCAAATATGAAAAATTCAGCAGTCGCAGCATTTAAACCAAACCATCAAAAAGCCCACCCGTATTTAGGTTTGGGAATGAATGAATTTCAAAACTTCAATTCGTCTTTCCATCCTTCTTGGCTTCAAGGAGCGGCCGATGTAAATTCGACCACAGTTGATTTATTCAAATTTATGCAAGCTTTGGAGAATGGTACATTGTTGAAAGTAGCATCCAAAAACAAACTATACACAGCTACACAAGCAATGGGTGTAAATGATATGGTATCTGGTCTGGGTTGGGTAATTGATCAAAAAGAAGGAGAGAAATGGATTTATAATACCGGATTACTTCCTGGCTATGCTTCAGTAATGGGTTCAATGCCAGCAAAAAACATTAAAATAATCATTCTATCCAATGCCACTTCTGTAAACCCTGTATTAGAAGAGTTTCAAGGTGAAGTTACCTTTGTTCCTGAAATTACTGATAAAATTATTTCACTGTTTCAAGGTAAACGTGTAGAAAACCTAGCGTTACCAATTAAAAATAATAGCATTGTTGATTTTACCAATACCTATCAATTTGATGATGAACACGCAATTGTCTTAAAAAAAGAAGAAGGCATATATTCATTAGAAACGGCCGGCAAAGAGCCTTGGTCGGTTTTTACCTATACCTTTTCAATAAATTCAGAAGAAAATAATGCCAGCAGTAAAGCAGCTTTGTTTTTTGCGAATGCCATGAGTACACAAAATTTTGAAGGCCTTGTAGACTATGCTAATGAACAAATGAAGGGTTTTATAGGCACAGAGGAAGGCTTAGGCCAATTAAGAGGAATGTGGGAGAACTTTTTACAACATGCGGGTAAATTTATTTCGTACAACATTTATAAAACTGAAGGTGATGAAGTCAAAAATATCCATGTCAGATTTCATTTTGAAACAGTTGATGTTGGAATGGTTTTAAGTATTGACAAGGATCATAAGATACAAGGAATGTTTATGGACGATTCCATTAAAACGAGTCATTTAAATACCGTAAAATTAATTCCAATAGATGACAATGAATATTTTATCAATGGCCATCAAAATGGAGGGATGCAAGATTTAAAAATCATTGTTTCGGATAATGAGCTAACGCTTATAGATGGAAGCCAAAAATTTAAAGGAAAATTAATATACGGTCGTCAATAAAGTATCTAGGCAATTAATTTAACATCTTAAATATGAGAACTGCGATTAAAAATCAATCACCCTTCGTCATAGCGATCGCCATGCTTGCGGTTATAGCTTTTATAATGCTTATGCCCTCACAAGCAATATTCAGCAAAGTCATTACTGATGATTTTAAGTTGGAGTACGTAGATCGCATCTTTAAAATGGGCTTGCTTTTTATCATAGGCTATAGCTTCATAAGAATGCTGAAGATTGAAATGCTTGCAGGTTTGTCAAGACATTTGCCATGGAGATTTAAATATTTGAATTTACTGCCAGCATATTTAATCATAATTGCAATGGTAGGACTTTCAAATCTAGACTTATCAAAAATAGCGGCCGCCAACTTGACCCTATTGTTTTTGGGATGCCTAATGGTTGGCTTTGCTGAAGAATATCTCTTTAGAGGTCTATTACAACCCCTCTTCTTAAAAAGATATGGTTCACGTAAAAACGGTATCTTTATGAGTATCCTTTTAACATCCGTGTTTTTTGGTACTTTTCATCTACTAAATCTGACCAAGAATGATAATACCGGTCAAGTACTGGTTCAGGTGGTCTTTGCGATATTTATTGGATTCTTTTTTGGGGTATTGGTGCTTAAAACGAATAAACTTGTTCCAGTTGCGATTACGCACGCGCTCATCAATTTTTCCTTTTCACTGGCTTTTTTACCAAGCCTGAAACCCATGCAAGATGATGTTGTAGACACCTTATCTATAGCACCAGTAATCGTAACATTACCACTTTTCATTATTGGTCTGTTGATATACAAAAAATTAAATAAAATAGAGATTATTGAAAAATTAAAGATTGAAAATTAAGGAACAATAAAATATGAGCTATTAAGGCCTATACCTCTATAAAAAAGTTATTAGTTGAATACTTAGAATGTTTCATTCCATTAACAAAAAAATGAATTCAAAAATAAACATACCGATTGCTCTAAATGATATTCAGAATCATTTTTATCCACGAATCATTGGTGAGGTGAATGATGTTTATGTCAAGATTGTAAAGATCTTAGGTGAAAAAGTTCCATGGCACCATCATGAAAATGAAGATGAACTTTTTTATGTTGTTGAGGGTGCCCTTCTTTTTGAGATTCAAGGGAAAGATAGTTTTACAATGGAGGCAGGGGATATTTTTATTGTAAAAAAAGGGATCAATCACCGAGTTTCATCTATTGAAGAGTGCAAAATTCTATTAATAGAAAATAAAACTACTGCACACACAGGAGATGTAAAATCTAAAATAACTAAAAGTATAAACGATCAACTGCAAAGCTGACCTTAATGCTAAGGACAATTTAAAAAATCAAAAAAATCGGTTTTAAAACCAACGCAATTCTCATATCAACCACCAACCAATAGGCGTATTGTAACTATTATGCTACTGTTTCGTCATTTATAAAAGCAACCTAAAATGCTTCAAAAAGTATCGGAACCTAAAGAAGTGTGGAGAACAATCTTTATTTTCTTAAGTATTGTTACAATCACCAGTGCTCTCTTTCATTATGCAATAGTCAATTTGTATCCCTCTAGTATCTACATCGGGGGACTTATGTGGTGTCCGGCATTAGCAGCGATAGTTACCTTAAAATTGAAAAGACGATCTGTTTCTTCTTTGAAATGGAATTGGGGAAATTGGAAATATATTCGCCTATCGTATTTCGTTCCAGCCTTGTATGTATTGATTACGTATTTATTCATCTGGTCTTTTAGTTTTGGAGGATTACCAAATGGGCAAATGATTTTAGATTGGGCCGAAGAGCTTGGTTTAGTTGGAATTGGGACATTAAGTCCAACATTTTCAGTAATCGTGGCAGTTATCTTGTTAGGTACTGTTGGTGTTATTCGGGCAATGGCTACTACATTGGGGGAAGAAATTGGTTGGCGAGGATTTTTCATCTATGAATTGAGAAAGGTGCTTTCTTTTAATGGCGTTTCTCTTTTTAGTGGAATTGTTTGGGCCTCTTGGCATTGGCCATTAATAGTATATTATGGTGGAAATATCCCTTTAGAAATGACTACTTTTTTTATCGTAATAATTTCCATGTCGTTTATACTGACTTATTACTCTTTTAAGTCGAACAGTTTATGGCCGGCAGTAATCTTTCATGCAGTAAGTAATGTGTATGTTCAGAAAATATTCCCCCCGTTAACCTCAAAAATTGAAGGAAACGAACACTGGCTTGGAGAATACGGAATTATGTTTGCCTTGGTAACATTTTTATTCGGAATCTATTTTTGGAGAAAAGCTACGAATGAAAATTTATAAAATAAACACATATTAAATGACAACATTGGTAGTAGGAGCAAGCGGGGCAACGGGGCAATATCTGGTAGCACAACTTCTCAACAAAGGTCATAAGGTTAAAGCCATTGTACGATCGGCAGAAAAGTTACCGCAATCCTTGAGAGATGAAAGCCGCTTGTCCATTATCGAAGCTAGCATCTTAGATCTCAGCGATTCGGAAATGGCAGAACATGTAGCCGGTTGTGACGCAGTAGCTTCATGCTTGGGCCATAATCTAACCTTTAAAAGCATTTATGGAAGGCCGCGCAGATTGGTAACCAATGCCACGCACAGATTGTGTGCGGCAATAAAATCGAACAAACCTGAAAAGCCTGTAAAATATGTACTGATGAATACTTCGGGAAACAGAAATCCCGATTTGGAAGAACCTATTTCTTTCGCCCAAAAGTGTGTTATTGGATTACTTCGTTTATTACTTCCTCCCCATGTTGATAATGAAAAGGCTGCAGATTATTTACGGACTAAAATCGGTCAAGATGATACCATGGTCGAATGGGCCGCCGTCCGTCCAGACGGTTTAATCGATGACCCAGAGGGAACTGAATACGAAGTGCATCCTTCCCCCATTAGAAGCGCAATTTTTGATGCGGGAAAAGTTAGTAGAATCAACGTTGCCCATTTTATGGCAGACATGATCGGTGAGGATGCCTTATGGCAAAAGTGGAAAGGTCAAATGCCTGTAATTTATAAGAAGTTGTTATCGTAGTACTTGGTTTTTTATTTGCTAAATTAGGTACTTAATAGGTGCAACTAATCTTGTTACAAACATGTTCTAGAACATTTGAATTGAAAAAAACAAAAATTTAAAGAAGTAAAACATTGTACACTATTATAAACTTCGTCATTTCATTTGGTGCCATGCAAGGCCTTATTATCGGCACTTTTCTTTTAATAAAAGGGTATAAATTAAAAGAAGTTTTTTTTTATTTAGCCCTCATACTAATTGGTTTTGCAGCAATTTTAGGAAGAGTTCTAATTATAGGCATCTATGAAAACCAATCAGGGTTCTTTATTAATCTTAACTTTATTTTATTGATTTCTCCCGCATTCTATTTTTATGCAAAAGAATCTTCAAGAGACACTAAGACTCCTCTGAAATTTAACTACCTACATTATCTACCCTTTCTTATTATAAATTTAGGTTACCTAGTATTTAATATTTCTTTAAAAAATTCAATTGATTATCAGACCTATCAAATTAATATTATCAAAGTTAACGATGGTTTTAGCATCATCTATTTTTCAATATACCTGTATCTGACTTATAAAATTATTAGAGAGCATAAGTCTACTTACACCAAAGGACTTTATCCGTTATTAAACCAACTAATATTCTTTTTTTTTAGTTTTTTTGTTATTTGGTTAATCTACATTTTAGCAGAATTAGTCTTTTTCCATTATCGTATGGAGCTTATATATTATTATCCAATGATGCTAATATTAGCTGTGATTCTTTATTATATGAGTTTACAAGTTATTATTAATGATCGATTTCTTTTTGATATTAAGGAAATTGCTAAAAGGAAAACCTTTATTTTGGAAGAGGCAGATAGCAAAAATTTATTGAATCAATTGACTCTTTTTATGAATGAGGAAAAACCCTTTTTAGATGGTGATATTTCTCTTATTTCTCTTGCCGGTTCTTTAGATGTAAATCCAAAAACCTTATCTTATGTAATCAATGAACATATGCATAAGAATTTTAACCAGTATATTAATGATTGGCGCATTGAAGAAGTAAAAAAAAGGCTAAATGACAAGAAATATGATCACCTAAAAATGCTGACAATTGCCTTTGATTGCGGTTTTAATTCTAAATCAACTTTTAATCTTGCTTTCAAAAAAGCCACAGGACTATCTCCCTCCGAATATAGAAAGCGCTAACAACAACATTGTCTTAAATCTTCTTTTAAGACCACTATTCTAAATATTTCGAGTCCTAAATCTTCTTTTAAGGCATTTAATCACATTCTATATCATTATTTAGCGATTAAATTATTATAAGATGAGCGTATCACGAATTATTGTTTTTATCCTAATAATAGGAATATTCGGCTGTAAAAATGCCAGTCCAATCTTTAAGATAAACAAAGGATTACTTGTAGAAAATGTAACTATTATATCTGCCAGCAAGGACGGTATAATTGATAGGTATATTGGACATGTATTGCTCGACAATGAGACGATCCTTTACAGTGGTATACAAAAACCAAGCGTAACAGGTACTATAAAAAACATTAATGGTGAAGGGAAATTTATAATTCCCGGGTTAATAGATAGTCATGTTCATTTAGCAAATGTAGCAGGTATGACCTGGCAAAACCAAAGGGATCATCCCGAATTAGTCAAAAGCTATTTTAATCAGCTACCTAAAAGTTATCTTTATTATGGCTACACAACGTTAATCGATGTAAATAACTATGCGCCAAACATTGTAGAGAAAATCAAGAATCATGCTATCGGACCTGACATTTATACCTGTGGTCAGCAAGTTCAGGTAATGAATGATTTTATGATGGAAATGGAAGAGTTGCCTTTTAAAGATAGGCTGGAATATCCTTTTCTATTCGATAAATACAATGAAAATATTCACATCCCTGACTCTATTGATCTGGAGTTGCATTCACCACAGGCCATTGTAAGTACAATTGTTAGAGAGCAGCAAGGTATAGGTGTTAAAATAGTTTATGAAGATGAATCATCTGGATTTCCGAAAAGCTGGGAATTACCCAGCTTAAATTTAATGAGAGATCTGGTTGCATATGCCCATAATGAAGGAATCCCTGTTTTAATGCATGCCACTTCCTATGACGCACAAAAATTCGGTCTTGAAGCTGGAATAGACATATTTGCACATTCTATGTGGAATTGGTATAAGAACCCTGAGCAATTTTTAGATACAGAATTCACAAAAGAACATCAAGATCTACTGAAGGAAATAGCAATTAGAAAGATTGGATACCAATTAACATTTAGAACCATTTATGGTGAAGTTGATTTATTTAAAGATAATTTCAACGCAGACCCAGAACTCGTAGCTATATACCCTGAAGCCTATTTAAACTGGCTAAACACAGAAGAAGGGAATTGGGGTAAACAAAAAATAATAGACCGAGCCAAAATTATAAAAGCGATTAATCCAACGCTATTTAATTTTCTGAGAGCTCAATTTGAAAGTGATGAAGCTATGTTCAGCGGAATTCAGCAAGTATTTATACAAAGAATGAACACAGTAGCTAAATATCTTGCAGACAATGATGCTAATTTACTTTTTGGAACAGATGGTGTTGCTATGAATATGTCTACCAATCCTCCAGGTTATAATGGTTTTTTAGAAATGCAACATTGGGTTAATGCTGGTATTTCATTGGAAAAAATATTTATTGCTGCTACAATTAACAATGCAAATGCATTTCATATAGGTGACAAATACGGAACTATCGAAAAAGGTAAAATAGCAAACTTAGTATTGTTAGACCAAGATCCACTACAAAATATAGCAGCCTATGACCAGATAAATTCTGTTATCGTCCGGGGTGAAAATTATCCTAGAAATACGCTTTCGGCAAATCAAAATGATTAGAATAATCTGAATTATTAACTTATGGCTAAGGCGGAAAAGAATTGCTAAAATTTTCCCTATCGTATCAACGGTACTATGTCAGAAACAATATGATATGAACTATACATTAAATAATAAACGTATTATAAAAAGCATGATAATCTTAATGTCGTTTGGAATGTTTTCTTGTAATTTTAATTCGAAAATTAAGAAAGATCAAAAGAAAGGGAGCTTTAGTGGGATATTTAAACATGGTAATTTTTCCGATAAGATACTATTCGAAATAGAACGAGATTCTGCAAGTTTCAATGTTTTCTTTACAAGTTTAGAGCAAAATGCCAATCGAATTCCATTTCAAAATGTTGAAGTGAACGGAGACTCAATAAATTTTAAGTTACAAAGCGACTTTTACTTATACTCTTTCAAAAACAAATGGATTGATAATTATAGTAAAATTCAAGGTTCACTGAGTGTTGACACCACTACAACCCTGTACATATTAGAAAAGGAACTTTTAGATAATAGTAATGTTCCAAAAAGTGAGGAGGTTAGTTTTGAATCCAATGGATTGCGTTTAAATGGGACTATTTGGTATCCTAATAGCAATGAAGGAAAAGCTCTTATAAATGTCACTTCTTCTGGAAACGCAGACCGAAGTGCTTCACGTGCAGAAGCCATATTATTTGCACAAATGGGATTTACAACATTTCATTATGACAAAAGAGGAACTGGAAATTCTGAGGGAAATTGGAATAGTGCAACAATTAAGGAACTATCAGGAGATGATGTCACTGCTATTAACTATTTCTCTAAGAAGACTGGAATTCCATTGAAGAAAATAGGGGTGAAGGGGAGTAGTCAAGGAGCTGCGAAAATACCATATATTTTAAGTGAATTAGAGGATTTGAAATATGGGATTGTAGTAAGTTGCCCGGGAGTTACCCTACTAGAAAGCGATTTAAATTATTGGAGGAATAGAAATGCAGATGCCATCGGAAATGAAATTGATGCTGCAACTAATTTTCAACGAAAGGTTTTTGAATTTATAGCAGGTGAACTATCCAGAACAGATTTAGAAAAGGCTATAGAAAATGAAAAATCTAATTCATGGTTTGCCCATATATGGGTGCCAAATCTGGATGAAGTCCAAACAGATAAAAAACTTCTATATAGTCCAATACCTTACTTTGTAACAACAAAGCAACCGTTGCTGATTATACAAGGAACAAAGGATGAAATAATACCTCTGAATAGTGATGAAATTATATCAGAGGCACTTATAACATCAGGCAATGATAATTTTAAAACCGTTTTATTGGAAGGAGCCTCTCATTCCATGTATAATATTGGGGAAAGTGATTTTCCTTATTGGTCTAAATTGCATCCTGATTATTTAACAACAATTGAAAATTGGATAAATACGATTTCAAACACAAAATAAACGCCATAAAAAAGGCGTTTATTCAAACCGTTACCACATATTAAAAAAACACTAAATGATTCACTTAATAGTTGGAAATACAGGCTCAGGAAAAACCACATATTCAAATGAATTGAAAAGAATGACCAAAGGAATTATTTTTTCAATAGATAAATGGAATAATACATTATTTCTTGCTGACAAAAAACCGACTGATGGACTGGAATGGTTTCTCGAAAGAATAGAACGAGCTGAAAAATTGATTATGGATTTAGTTAAACAGTTGGAAAACTCGAAAACTGATTCCATTCTCGATTTAGGCCTTTCAAAATTTGAACATCGTGAAAAATTCAGAAAATTTGCGAATTTGAATAACTACCAATTAACAATACATTATTTAGATGTATCAAAAGATATTCGATGGAATAGAGTGATGAAAAGAAATGGAGAAAAAGGAGAAACTTTTGAGTTTGAAGTAAGTAAAGAAAACTTTGATTTTATGGAAAGCTGGTTCTAAGAACCAACTGAGCAAGAAATGATAGGAGGAATAATTATTAAAGAATAAATAACAAAGGCACAAAAATAACTGAGGCAGCCAAAGTTCAAATAACGAATGAATTAAATACGAATCGTTTTGAATCGATTTGGAATTTATTTGTTATTTTCAAAGTGCGAAAGCATCAAATTGCCGGGAAACGTGTCCTATCACGTGTCCTGTTTTACAAAAAATATTGTAATAAGTTGATTATGAAAGAAATAGGGCAGGTGTTCTAACTCTGCCACCCCGACTAATACATTTTATTAATATTTAAACCTAGCTAATCAATTGATTAGCTAGGTTTTATTTTTAAGGGCTTTTTTTAAAAAGCACATTTTTTCTCTAAAATCGCCTTAAAAAGTCAAAAAATCGGTCAACATAATACTTTCAATTTTATTAACCTTTGATAAACAGCGGTCTTCGTAAATAGGTTCATCGGGGAACAAGGATATTCGAACACAAAAGGTCAAATAAATTTTATCATGGTTATTAAAAAGCAAAATATAAATTCTAGTTCTTTCATAGGCTGTTCCTTCCGTTATATTATTAAAGCTTCTTAAGCTAGTCAACTTTAAAAGTAACGGAAAAGTTAAGGCAGCATACAATTGACTTCATTGATACTAAAAAATACTGAATTTAGTAAAAATCGTGAGTTAGTTAATTCGATTGTATGAATGGTTTTATGAACTATGTGAAACACAAATCGTAGCATTTGAGGTAATAAGGTTTTATCTTAAGTTTTCTATTCCTAAAAAGGGTTTCATATATGGACCGTTTTTAGGGACTAACTATTCTTTCATCGCCATTAGGGATATCAATAGAAATATCTTTTAAATTCAAATGTAGAATAAGGGCGGCTAAAATTAAATTGAACTACACACTAAAGCTACCTAATCGATATTATGGTTATTATTTAAATCTTAATATTTGATTAAGGTCTTTAACCTTTCATTAATTTTTTTGATTTTTCCTTAATCCCTAGGTAAGATTAATGCCGTTACATTTGCTTTCAAGTTGAGTTTGTTAAGATGTTGTTTAAGTGGCATCGATAATACTAGTAAAATGACCGGCCAACTTTGGTCGGTCATTTACAATAAACAATCAATCTAAAAACCAATTCCTAAAATGACCGGAAAACTACTTTTACTCTTTCGTTATAAACGAAAGACACAGAAGGATTTAAACATCTTAATTTTATTATTATTTACCGTTGCCTTTGCCTTTGGACAGACTCCTACCGATGGCTTAATGATGCCCTCCAAAAATATATGTATTCTTTTAAATTATGAAGCCGGTCATTTTGATCGTTATTGGGAGGGAGATGATTTACGAAGAAATGAGACCATAGCCACGTTAAATCGCACGACAATTTTGCCTATGGCCGCTGTTGGCATTTTTGATGAGCTCAATTTTTATATTGGGCTACCCTACGTTAAAACAAAATCATCCGAAACGAATGGGGGTAGATTTGAAGGAGCAAAAGGTTTTCAAGATTTTATGATCGCCCTAAAATATAAAGCCCTGGAAAGATCACTTGGCTCCGGTCGGTTATCCTTGTTTACAACAGTTGGGTATTCAACACCTGCCACCAATTATTTATCCGATTATATGCCCTATAGTTTGGGTTTTGGAGCGCCCGAGTTTTCCCTACGTGGCATTACCCAATACCAGCTTAATAATGGTTTTTATGTACGCGGAATGGTAGCTCATTTATGGCGTGGTTATACTGAGGCAGAGCGTGACTATTACTATAACAGCGGTAGTTTTTATACCGCTTTGATGGACGTTCCAAATGCTTGGACCTTTGAGACAGTTATCGGTAAATGGTTCATGAGCAATACATTAAAGTTAGAACTGAATTATACCGGACTAAAATCTACAAGCGGGGACAATATTAGGGCTTACAATGCGGCACAACCTACCAACAAGGTGAAATATGATAGGCTTGGGGTTTCTATCCAATATTATTCCCCTTCACTTAAAGGTCTCGGAGTAGTAGGATATTATAATAATGTGGTGAACGGTTTAAATACAGCAAAGATGAGTAATGTAGGTTTAGGTTTGACCTATCAATTCAATTTTATCAAAAACACAAACAACGATCAAGATGCGCAATAAAATATACAAATCAATCCTTTTCATTTGTAGTCTACTATGGTTCATTTCATGTGAAAAAGATCTGCCCACCTATCTGGAATATAAGGATTACTCTTATTCAAGTACTGATGAAAATGGAGGTACTTGGCAACCCATTTTAATCGATGAAGGTGCTGCTATAAACATTGGAGTACCGGAAGACATCTCGTCGCAAAGCTATCAGGCAGAAATTTCAGCAATAAAAGCATCTACAGATGAAATAAATGCCCCACAAAGAAAGGCATTGACCTACTGGGGCAATAATGCCGTTGTTCGATGGAACGAAATTGCTTTAGAGCTGATAGCTAAATATAACCTGATTCCAGGGCCCAATGATGATGGGTCCTATACCTTGCCCAACCCAAGTGACCCAAATGGTCCACCTGCTTTTCCATTTGCACATCCACCCTATGCTTGTAGGGCATTGGCCTATCTTTCAGTTGCGCAGTTTGATGGATTGATTTCCGCATGGCATTATAAGTATTTGTATAATAGGGCCGCCCCTTATCAAATAGACGGCTCCATCACCTATGCCTATGAACCGAACGATATACCTTCATACCCATCGGACGGTGCGGTTTTGGCTAGAGTGTCCAAAAAAGTGCTTTCAGCAATGTTTCCCTTGGAAAAGGAATATTTGCAAAAACTGGAGGATGAACATCTGGAAAGCCTTTTACTTTCCGGAGGAAATGTACCCAGTGATATTTCTGCTGGAATTACAATAGGCGATGAAATTTCTGAGATAGCATTGGCCAGGGCGGCCAATGATGGTATGAAAAATGCACAGGCACCTAAAGTCGTTTCCGATTCTATAAAAGCTGCAGCCTTCGAACGTTTTGGTTGGCAGTGGGAAAATCTTGAGATACCTGTGCGACCTGTGGGACTTACCCCGCTGTTCGGAAAAGTTAAGATGTGGAATGTTGCCAATGTAGAAAATGTGCGCCCCGTTCCGCCTCCTGCAATTGATTCTGATGCTTATTTGGCTGATGTATCAATTTTAAAGGACTATGCCGATAATATGACCGAAGAAAAAAGGAGCATTGCCAATTTCTGGCAAGATGGGTTGGGCACGTATACTCCTCCGGGGCACTGGAATCGTTTTGCAAATGAATTTATGGTAGAAGATAAAATGAACCCATTACGATCAGCCAGGACCTTGGCCTATATGAACATGGCCATTATGGACTCGGGCATCAGCTGCTGGGACGCCAAATATTACTACCACTATCCCAGGCCTATACAAACCATAGAAGGATTTAAGACCATTGCGGGTACGCCCAATTTCCCAAGTTATACTTCGGGCCATAGCGTATTCTCCGCAGCTGCATCAGAAGTTCTAGCCTATATCTTTCCTGAAAAGGCAACGTTAGTGCGTGGTTGGGCAGAGGAAGCAGCCATTTCAAGGGTATACGGTGGAATCCACTGGACATTTGACGCAACCGTGGGAACGGACCAAGGCAGGGAAGTCGCCAAATTTACCGTTGATATCGCTAAATTGGACGGAGCCAATTAGATATCATTTGAATTATTAGAAAATTATTTTGAGAATGATATAATTGATATTGGAAACTGTATTCAGTATTTTTTAAATCAACTTTACATTTTATGAAATTAAGAAGAAGGATACCATTTTTATTTTTTGTTTTACTTTTTATCCAATTACAAGTAGTTGCCCAGATTACGGTTACTGGGAAAGTTATTGAAGAAGGGAATAACGAGCCACTTATGGGGGCACAAATTGTACTGGAGAATGGAAGTGGGGCTATAACCGACAGGAATGGCAACTTTTCATTTAATTTAAAGGCCGGCAACTATGCTGGTACAGTTAATTATTTGGGCTATGAAAAAAAAACGATTACCATCACCATCAATACCCAAAATCCTGAACTAGGCGCTATCCCGCTCCAATTGAGCAATACGACTTTAGATGAGGTCATTGTAAGTGCCTCTCCCAAAAGTTTTAAAGATGAATTCAAGGGAAGTAACTTCCGCATTACTCCAATTGCACTTAAAAATAGTAACCCTCTAAGTACGGAAGAAATGCTCAGAACCGTTCCGGGAGTTAATATCGTTGGGGATATGGGGCTGTCCAACCGTCCCAACATTAGTATTCGGGGTTCATGGGGCAGGCGTTCCAAAAAAGTTTTGCTTATGGAAGATGGCACTCCGTCCGCACCGGCGCCGTATATTGCCCCAGGCGCTTACTACAATCCAGTAAGTGACCGTATTACCGCCATTGAAGTATATAAAGGAGCGGATTTGCTCCGTTATGGCCCCAACAATATGTATGGCGCCATCAACTATATTACCGCCCTGCCTCCTCAGAAGCCTGAGTTGAGAGTAAAGTTGATCGGAGGACAACGCAATTACAGAACAGGTTTGATTTCATATGGTGGTACCTGGAACAATCTTGGGGCATTGGTAGAAGGAGTATATAAGAAATTTGATGGGTTTACGGATAACTCATCGGTTGAAGTATTGAACTTGAACGCTAAAGTATTTGCCAAACTCTCCGATAACCAATCGCTTTATTTTAAAGTTAGCGCTCAATCGGAAGACAATCAAGCCTCTTTAAGTTCGCAAACCCCTTTTACATTTGATACTGATCCTACCCAAAACCCTTTAGATGCAGACCAGTTTACCATGAGAAGGTATGGGTTGGATATTATCCACAAATGGTTGCCCTCAAAAAAATTGAGCTTTACTTCAAAAGTATATGCAAGTGACTTTGAACGTGATTGGTGGCGACAGACCACCGCCAAAATCAAAGCCTCCGAAGTTCAAAATTATGTTGGCGATGCCATTTTTAACGACCGGTACAGTTATTTGAACGGACGAAACTATGACGAGGAAGATTATGTGATCGTGGGTAGAGTTAACAATGGAAGGGAAAGCACTACGGACAGCCGTTGGACCTATACCGTATCCGGGGTCAAAGAAACCATGGACTACGAATGGAAAGCCTTTGAAAAAGGACAGCATTTGGAAGCTAGTTTTAATCTGCACCGCGAAACTTTTAAGGACCGTTTTCTGGTTGCAGACAGTAGCCGTTGGGCAAGAAGTGGTCGCGCAACTACTGATTTATGGTATCGACTTTGGTCTGCCAATGGGTTCATACGGAACGAATTCAATATTGGAAAATGGGGTATTACCCCAATTCTCCGCTTTGAGCATGTAGACATGTATCGCCAAGATTTGATTGCCGTAGCTCAAGATCCTAATATCAGTAGTGCCGAAGAAGGTCGGGAACCAAACGTGTATACCCAATTCCTGCCGGGAATTACGTTGGATTATCAAACAAACTATGGTGAATTCTACGGTAGCATTTACGAAGGAATGATTGCACCCTCCAAAGTTTTTGGATTTTTGGTGGAACAAGACGGTATTGTCACCAATCCGCTTGCCGGGCAAAGTATCAATATTGACCCAGAATTAAGTTGGAACAGGGAAATTGGGTGGCGCGGAGATGTATTCGATAATCGCGTCGATGGCCAATTCACCTACTTTAACAACACCAGCCGTAATTTCTATGCCGGCGGACGAAATGAAGTTTTTCAGGAATTGGGAAAAATAAATGTTCAAGGTCTGGAAGTGGCTTTGGGTGTTGAATTATTGAACAAAAACCAACATCAGCTCAGACTTGTAGGAAATCTTAATCTCATGCGTTCCAAAGTATCGGCCGGTAAATTAGAGGATAAAGATCTCTTTTCGCAGGTCATCCACAGTTCGGCCACCCAAAATGAATATATCAATACCGTAAATGCCAATAGAAACGCTTACGATGTATATGTTTCGGACGGTTTAGGTGGTGAAACCCTGTTAACGGACCAAACCATTGAATCATCCACATTCCAAAATATCACTAAAAGTGTCATCCAATTTGGGAAGCAGGGACTAGTTGATGCAGAGGCTCCCTATACCCCTAGGAGAACAATAAATATTGGAATAAATTACGATTACAAAAAATTGTCGCTAGGAGTAAGCGGCAATTTTGTAAGTAGTCAATTTACTGAATTTCATAATTTCAGCAATGAATCTGCGGATGGTGCAATCGGAAAATTGCCAGGCTACCGAACTTTTGATGCTTTTGTAAACTATGACTTTATTGTTGGTGATAATGTCCACATGAACGCTTTTATCAACGGTAAAAATATCACCAATGACATTTACAGGGCATCCCGTTTGAACCGTGCAACCTCTGGTATATTTGGTGGTGGTTTTCGTCAACTTATTTTTGGGGTTAACATAAGAATATAGCCATAAAGCCTTGTCTAGAGAAGATATTATAACCTATTGAACCAAAAATTAAATTTTGGGCGTTGGTTCCAATTTAGAAATTTCCGACTTAGCGGATTTGACCATTTGTTTAAGTTGTTGTTTCTTTTGTCTAAATCTAGCCGTCTTTAGTTCAAATTTGATTCTTTTGATCAATCACTGGCAGTACTCCCTTCTTGTTGTAAGTGGTAGTTGATAAATAGCATTGCCGCAGATATCGTCCAAATCACACAATGATCTACATTGGACGTTCTAAACCTAATAAAAAATGTAATTTTTTAATCATATCTAAGGCTTCTATTGTTTTCGTACCTACATGGAATTTAATGAGGCCTTTTCAGCACAGGCCTTGGCTTGTATACGTGAACTAGGTTTGGCAGATGACGACCCTAGAATCAATCTAAATGGAGGTGCTATTGCTATAGGGCACCCGTTGGGAATGTCCGGCACCAGAATCCTTCAATCGGCTACCAATGAGTTGATTCGTTCTGGTGGAAAATATGCCTTAGCTACTATGTGTGTGGGTTATGCGACAATTATTGAGAATGTTTATTATTAGTGGTTTTAAAATAGTTAATTGGAATTTTAGGTGTTAGGATTAATTCGATTTGAATCGATTTGTCCTGTTTTGGTATAACCTTTCTATCTTTAAGGTACGAAGGCGTCAGAACGCCTTGCTAATAGACCTTTTCGGTCACCTATTTTGAAAAATTTATTGTAATATATTGGTTATTAATAGGATAGTGCAGGGATTTCTAACGCTGCCACCCCGACAAAAATCATGTAAATCTTATGATTTATTTGGTTTTTTTATTTTTTGGTATTATTGAGCAGAACTACCTATATAATGTAAAAGGTGCGTTATTTAGAGAACACCTTCAAATTTTCAGTTTATAAAAATAAAAAAGTGTTTTACAGTGATTAGACTTTATGAAAGCGGAATTAATTATGGTTGAAAATGAGAGTGACAGTACAATTAATCCTCCTCTATACGTAGACATTACGAAATAGTTAAATAGTAGTTTATCAATAATTTACAGTAAATTTAAACGAACTTCAGTGATTATTTCTTTCCATCATTGGCGATTTTTAATGAATAGAACGATATGAAAAAATTTTTAGTAATTGGATTTGGTTTATTGGCATTCTGTCAAAGTAATTATGCACAGGTAAACCTTGATAATCGTATTGAAGAGAAAATTGATTCCCTAATGGCCAAAATGACCTTAGAAGAAAAAGTTGGGCAAATGAATCAATATAACGGTTTTTGGAATGTTACTGGGCCAATACCGGAAGATGGTGATGCCTCAAATAAATACGAGCATCTTAAAAATGGTTGGGTAGGATCAATGTTAAATGTTACGGGTGCAGACGAAGTTCGTAAAGTACAAAAGATAGTGGTTGAAGAATCACGTTTAGGTATTCCATTAATAATAGGTTTTGATGTCATTCATGGTTATAAAACTCAGAGTCCTATACCCTTGGCAGAATCTGCTAGTTGGGATATGGAAGCCATAAAAGCTTCGGCCGCAATGGCAGCTGATGAAGCTGCTGCGAGTGGTATCAACTGGACCTTTGCTCCAATGGTAGATATTTCAAGAGACCCTCGTTGGGGAAGGGTAATGGAAGGAGCTGGTGAAGACCCTTATTTAGGTAGTCAAATAGCTAAGGCACGTATTACGGGGTTTCAAGGTGAAGATCTTTCTGCAGTAAATACTATTGCAGCTACAGCTAAACATTTTGCAGGTTATGGCTTTTCTGAAGCCGGTAGAGATTACAATACAGTAGATGTTGGTACCTCAACATTGTATAATATTATTTTTCCGCCGTTCATGGCTGCGATAGAAGCAGATGTAAAGACCTTTATGAATTCGTTCAACGTACTAAATGGAATACCCGCTACTGGAAATGCGTATTTACAACGAGATATTTTAAAAGGGGAATGGGGCTACCAAGGTTTTGTGGTTTCAGATTGGGGATCGATGGCAGAAATGATAGCTCATGGTTATTCTAAAGATGGAAAGGCAGCTGCTGAAAGCGCTGCAAATGCTGGTAGTGATATGGATATGGAATCCTATTTATATGTAAAACATTTGAAAAATTTAGTGGATGAAGGAAAAGTATCGTTGGATAAGATTGAAGATGCGGTTCGAAGAATTTTAAGGGTGAAATATGAATTAGGGCTTTTTGATGACCCTTATAAATATTGCAATGAAGAGCGAGAGAAATCTGTGATAGGAAGTGATAAAAATATGGAAATCGCTCTTGATATGGCCGAAAAATCTATAGTGCTTTTGAAAAACGAAAATCAATTATTGCCTTTAAAAAAAGAAGGAATGAAAATAGCGGTAATTGGTCCGTTAGCAGATGATAAGAACAGTCCGTTAGGAGGTTGGAGACTTGCAGCCGAAGATAATTCTGCAGTGTCGGTAATTGAAGGTTTAAAGAAATACAAAGGAAATAAGGTTTATCACGAAAAAGGAGTGGAGTTAATAAAAGGAACAGAAGCCTTTGTCTTTGAACTTGATATTAATACCACTGATAGAACTGGTATTTCTGAAGCTGTAGAAGTTGCTAAGAATAAGGATGTGGTA